>Ga0310810_10000020_pt1 | contig 226864 bp, 181 predicted proteins | sample NCmetagenome_FD_207641 | JGI IMG/M metagenome (GOLD analysis project Ga0310810, IMG submission 207641) | Soil microbial communities from experimental microcosm in Duke University, North Carolina, United States - NC | ecosystem: Engineered > Artificial ecosystem > Soil microcosm > Unclassified...
GAACGCGAATGGAGCTTCAATGTCCTGAGCAACTATACCTTCCTCAGCGGCCGGCTCCGGGGCGTCAACGTCGGCGGATCGCTCCGCTGGGCGGACCAGGCCATCGCCGGATTCTACGGCGACCCGCGCAATCTCGACTCGGCGGGCCTGATGAACGCGCCTGATCTGAACCGCCCGATCTATGCGCCGTCCGAGACGCATGTCGACTTTTGGGTCGGATACAGCCGGAAGATCTTCTCGGACAAGGTGCGCTGGAAGCTCCAGCTCAATGTCCGCGATGCCTTCGAAGGCGGCAAGCTCCAGCCGATCGCCTACAACTTCGACGGCGCGGCCTTTGCCTACCGTATTGTCGACCCGCGTCAGTTCTTCGTGACCTCGACGTTCGACTTCTAGTTCGAAGGGGCGGCCGTGGCGGGGTAAGCCACGGCCCTGGCATCAATCGTTCCCCCGCTGACTGACGGCGGGGGAACTTTTTTTGCGGGCTCGCCGCGAATCGAAAGAGTGACGCCGGGCGGTTCCGCCGCTATGCGATGTTCTCCGTGAACCCTGGCCCGTCATCAATGTCCGCCGGCACCGCCCGGCCTCGACGGAATGTTTGGCGCATCCGCGCGGATCGCGCCGCGGGGCAATGAAAGGCCCGCCCGCATCGATCCGTCCGGCCGGCGGCGCGCTTCTGCAAGGCGTCTTGCTCAGCCTTGCGGTGCTGGCGGCCTACGCGCCATCGCTGCGCGCACCGTTCGTGTTCGACGATTTCGCGGCGGTGTCGGACAACCCCACGATCCGGCGGTTGGGCGACTGGGCGGCGGTGCTGTCGCCGCCCGACGACGGCCGGGCCGTCACCGGCCGGCCCTTCGTCAACCTGACACTGGCGGTCAACCACGCGATCTCCGGCGAGGCGACATGGAGCTATCACCTATTCAACTTCGGCGTGCACCTGCTCGCCGCGCTCGTGCTCTGGCGGTTGCTGCGCCGGGTGCTGCCCGACGCCACCCTCGCGTGGGCCGTGGCCGGCCTTTGGTCCCTGCATCCGTTGCTGACCGAGGCGGTGAGCTGCATCGCGCAGCGCACGGAGTCCCTCGCGGGATTGTTGATGCTCGTGACCTTGTTTGGTTTTGTGCGGGCGGTGGAAGCCCCGGTGCTGGCCGGGCGCTGGCTGGCGCTGGCCTGGGCGGCAAGCGTTGCCGGCATGGCCACCAAGGAAGTCGTGGCGGTCGTGCCTCTGCTCGTGTTCCTCTATGATCGGACGTTCCTCGCGGGAAGCTTTCGTGAGGCCTGGATCCGGCGGTGGCGATGGCATGGAGCGCTTGCCCTGACGTGGCTATTGCTTGGCTGGCTCGTCTGGCGGTCCGGCGGGGCCCGGGGCACGGCGGCGGGATTTGCCTCGGGCGTCTCCGCGTGGGGCTATCTCAAACTGCAGGCGGCCGCGATCGTTCACTACCTCCGTCTCGTCTTCTGGCCGCATCCGCTGGTGCTCGATTATGGCTCGGCGGCGCCCGTGGCGTTGGCCGATGTCTGGTGGCAGGGAACTCTCGTCATCGCGCTTCTTGCCCTGACGCTCTGGGCGTGGGCTCGCCGGCCGGCGGCTGGCTATGCCGGTGCGTGGTGTTTCATCATCCTGGCGCCGAGTTCGAGCCTCATTCCCCTGGCGGCCCAGCCGGTCGCCGAACATCGCATGTACCTGCCGCTGGCCGCCATCCTGGCGCTGTTGGGCGGCGCTGCCTGGGCGCGCCTGGGGCGCCGGGTTCTCGGGCCGCTGCTCGGTCTCGGCCTCGTCGCGGGACTGGCGACGGCGCAGCGCAATGCCACCTACCGGACCGAGCTCGGCCTGTGGGCCGACACGGTCGAACATGCGCCGGACAATCCGCGTGCGCTGGGCAATTTTGGCACCCTCCTGCTGGAGGCGGGCCGCAACCAGGAGGCCGCGGCCGTGCTCGAGCGCGCCCTCACCATCACGCCGGACCAGCCGGAACTGCTGGGCAACCTTTGCGCCGCGGAGTCCCGGCTCGGACGCCTCGCGGAGGCCGTCGGCCATGGCGAGCGCGCCGTGCGGCTCGCTCCGGAACAGCCGCGTTTCCGCGAGAACCTGGCGTACGCGCTCTTCCTCACCGGAAACGCGGCGATCGAGCGGCGCGACCTGCCCGCGGCGATGGCCGCCCTGCGGCGCGCGGCGGAGCTGGATGCGTCCGACCCGGCCATCCACACCAACTATGCCAACACGCTCCTGCTCGCCGGCCGCGTCGACGACGCCATCGCCGAGTATCGCGAGGTGTTGCGGCGTCATCCGGGTGATGCCCGGGCGCAAACCAATCTCCAGCGCGCCCTGGAATTGCGGGCAGCGCGCTGAAAGCACGGCCCCGTCAGCGCATGGCGGCACGCAACGGCGGCGGCAACAGGCCCAGGGCGAGTTGCCGCAAGCCCGGGTCCGGCCACGCGACCCCGGCGGCGTCGCTGAGTTTCAGGAGGCCGGCCAGCCGGGTGGCGGCGAGCCGGCGGATTTCCGTTTCGTTCGCCTTGGCCAGGCAGCCCGGAAGTTGCGCCCGCACGTCCGGCTCGTCGCCCGACGCCAGCAGAACCTCGACCAGGCGCGCATGTTCCTCGAAGGGCAGATCGTGCGCGGCCGGAAGCAGCGACCGGAGGCGGGCCGCGGCGTCGCGCAGCGCCGGGCCGTCGTGGCGCCGCCAGGCGATCTCGGCCACCATCGCTTGCGCGGCGAGGTCGTCCGGCTGCGCCGCGAGGTACGGCTCCATCGACTCGACTGCGTCCAGGCGGCCCGATTCGACCAAAAAGTCCGCGGCATGCACCAGCCCGAGGACCGGCGTCTGGTCCGGAGTCACCTCGTAGATGCGAACCTGTTGTCCGGCCAGAGCCGGGTGGGGAGGCAGGGGAAACGCCAGGGCGCGGAGCCACAACGGTGGCTCAGGGGCCGTGAGCAGCCGTGCGATGAACGAGTCGGCCGGAAGCGCGGCGCTCGCCGGGAGTCCCCGCGCCATTCGCACGTACACGCCCTCGAAGCCGTCCCAGGTGGCCACGACGATGTGGGTGATGCCATGCCGGCGAACGATGTCGCGCGCGGTGGCTTCGTCAGGGGCGGCATAGAGATCGGCGGCGGCCTTCAATCCCTCCCGGTTCTCCCAATACAACGTGCCCACGCCCCGCAGGCCGCCGTGAAAAATCAGCGCCGTGGTGATGGTCGGTGAGCCGGCGATCACGACGTCCGCATACCCGGCCCGCTGCCGCAGCCAGTGCGCGACGTCACGCTCCGCGAGGTCGCGGATATCGTCCTCGGTCAGTTCGGTGCTGCGCCACGCGTGCTGCCCGGTCGCCACCGCGCCCGGCAGAAACAGCAGCGCGGCGGCGGCCGCGGCCAGCGCCGGGCGGCGCCCGGCGGCCGGGGCGGAGCGGGGCGTTCGCATCCACGTGGCGAGCGCGGGCAGCAACAGGGCCATTTCCAGGCTCCACCAGCGGACCTGTCCCCAGGCAAACGGCAGCGTGAACAGCGCCGGGATCGCGGCGAGCGCCAGCGACGCTCGTTCGCCCGCCGGAACCGCCGGGCGCGTCAGCCGCCAAAGCGGCGGCGCGAGCAGCAGCATCGGCCAACAGTAGGCGAGGACACGCCAATCATAGCCATGGGCCGACAGGAAGCTGGGCAGGCTTTGAAACTCGGAAATGAAGTCGCGGTGCAGCCGCCAGAGAAACGGGTCGGTCACGACGAAGCTGGTCGCGTGGGTGGCGAGGATGACTGCCGGGGTGACGGCCACGCCGGCGTTCGCGGCCAGCAGTGCCGCCACCTCGGAGGTCCATCGCCCGGCGCCGGGAGGGCTCATCAGTCGCGCCCACCGACACAGGGCCTCGCCCCCCGCGGCCCAGGCGAGCGCATACAGCGGATGGTTCACCTCCAGGTGCAGGCCCAGGTGCGCTGGGAAATATTCGATGAGGTAGGCGGCGATGCTCACGCCTGCGCCGACGAGGCCCCAGAGCCGGAACGACTCCGGCCGTTCAAAGGCGCCGATGGCGCCGGAGGTGCCACGCGCGATCCACAACGCCGCGGCGGCGGCAATCCCCAGGCCCGCCAGTACGATCACCTCGGTGGCGGCGCTGATCCAGAGACCAACGCCGGCGGCGACGGCGCCCGCGACCAGCCAGCGTCGCGTCCGGGCTTCGCCGGGACGCGGCACCAGCAGGCACAGCACGCCCAGGAGCGCGCAGGTGTTCACGAGTCCATGATGGTCCACGTAACCGGCTTCAAAATCGACATACAGGGGAAACGCCGCCACCACCGCCGGCGCAAACAAGGCGGCGGCGACCGGCGAGAACCGGCGCGCTACGAGCACGGTTACGAACGCCAGCACGCCGATCAGCAGGAGGGGCCCGGACCAAAGCGAACTGCGCTCGAGCGCGAGCGCCATCGACTCACCGGTCGCGAAATGCTCCGCGGCGGCCAGCACCACCAGGCCCCAGCGAAAAGGCCCGGCCCAGTGGACGTCGCGGCCCGCCGGGGGATTGTCGTAATCGGCGTGGCGGACGCGCCAGTCGCCCGCGGCGAGCATGGCCTGGGTCTGCATGATCCAATGGTAGCCGTCCATGCTGCGGTCCGGCAGGATGAGCGAACGCCGACCGTCGCGGTAGCCGGTCGGCGACTGTGCGTCGGGCGGCGGGGCGTCGACGGTGACGCCGTAAGTGGCGCTGATCTCCCGGATATGCCGCACGCGCCGGGCGGCATCCCAGCCGACGAACGCCAGGGCGACGAGCAGGCAGGCCACCCAGGGCGGGACTCGGCGGGGCATGGATTTCATAAGTCGCAACGGCGACAGGGTGGCAAGCATGCGCCGGGATTTTTGCGTGGACTGTCCGATGCTCGCCGGGAGGATTTGGGGTGCATCCCGGTCCATCGGCCGGCACGTTTCGCCATACCCCATGAGATTCGGCAGCCTGCATGTGATGGATATTCTCGTCGTGTTTGCGTACCTCGCGACGGTGGTGTGGATCGGGCGTCGCGCCTCGGCCGGCGCGAACAGCGAGGACGGCTTCTTTCTCGCGGGCCGCAAGCTCGGCAAGCTGTACCAGTTCTTCCTGAACTTTGGCAACGCCACCGAGCCGCAAGGGGCCGTGAGCACGGCCAGTTTTGTCTACCAGCAGGGCGCGCCCGGAACCTGGCTCTCGTTCCAGACCGTGTTCATGAACCCGTATTTCTGGTTCATGAATGTGTGGTTCCGGCGCGTGCGCCTGACCACGGTGTCCGACCTGTTCGAGGACCGTTACGCCAGCCGCGGTCTGAGCTTCTTCTACGCGACCTTCCAGATCCTCGTCGCGTGCGTCTTCCTCGGCTTTGGCAATGTCACGGCCTACAAGATCGCCTCCTCGCTCGTGGTGAAGACAGAGGCGCAGTGGACCGCGGACGACCGGGCCGCGGTGGCTGGTTACCACGAGCTCAAGCAATTGGAGAAGCTGGCCGCCGCCGGCCCGCTCGATGCCCAGCACCAGGCCCAGCTCGGCGCCCTGCGGGAACGCGACGCCCGCGGTGAACTCAAGAGCTACGTGACGTTGCTCAATGACGTCGCGTTCTACGCCGTGTTCACCGTCGTCGTCGGCACCTACATCGTGCTCGGCGGCATGGCGGCGGCCGCGGTCAACGAGGGGCTGCAGAGCGTGCTGATCATCGTGTTCTCGCTCCTGTTGATCCCCACCGGCCTGCACGCGATCGGCGGCTGGTCGGCGCTGGCGCACAAGGTGCCCGCGCGGATGTTCGACCTGTTTGGCTCCGGCGATACCGAGCAGTTCTCGGTGGCGAGCCTCTGCGCCATCCTGCTCGTGAGCATAATCCAGAACGGCGGGCTCAGCCACAACATGGGCATCTGCGGTTCGGCGAAGAACGAGTTCGCGGCGCGCTCCGGTGTATCCGGCACGTACTTGAAGCGTTTCATGATCATCCTGTGGGCCTTCGCCGGGCTGATCGCGGTGGCGATGTTCGGCGTGGGCGGGCTGTCGGATCCCGACGCCACCTGGGGCGCGATGTCCAACCGGCTGCTCGGCCCCGGCCTGGTCGGCCTGATGCTGGCGGGCGTGCTTGCCGGCACGATGTCGACGCTCGCGGCCAAGGCGCTGGCCATCTCGTCGCTCTTTGTCCGCAATGTCTATCGCCAGATCTGGCCGGACCTCGACCAGCGGCGCGGCGTGTTTTATGCGCGCTGCACGATCGTCGCGGTGTTGGTGCTCGGCACGCTCGCCGCGATGGTGATGGGCAGCTTTTTCGACATCGTGAACGTCGTGCTCACGGTGAACATCCCGTTCGGCGCCGCCGTGCTCCTGACCTTCTGGTGGCGGCGTGCGACGACCCCGGCGGTGTGGTGCTGCGTGGTGCTTTCGGCCGTGACGATCCTGCTGGTACCGTGGACGGCGTCGCACGTGCCCGCCCTGGCGACCGATCCAGCCCTGACGGCGATGAGCAGCAAGCCGGGCACCGGCGTCTATTTCGCCAAGGTCGTGCACCAGAACCCGGACGATCTCACCAGCGCACTCATGGCCAGTGGCGCGCGCACGAATCGTTTCAACTTCGAGGCGTGGCTGGTCGGCAAGCTGGGGATCGATGTCGTCGCGCTCACGCCAACCCAGCGCTTCACCCTGCAATTCTTCTTCGACGGCCTGTTCCCCTTCGTCGTCCTCATCGGGGTGAGCCTGCTGACCCGGCCGACCGACCCGGCCCGGGTGGCCCAGTTCTACGGCAAGATGAAAACGCCGGTCGGGGACACGCCGGAACTCGAGGCTGCGGCCATGGAGGAGACGCGGCGCAATCCGACCCGGTTCGAGCACACCAAGCTCTTCGGGGCCGGTTCCTGGTGGGAGTTCTGCAAGTGGGACCGGGTGGACGCCATCGGCTTCATCGTGTGCTGCGCCTTCTCGGCCGTGATCGTCGGCATCTTCCTGTTCCTGCTCAAACTCGCGGCGGGGTGAAGCCGGCGTCCAAGCCCCGCGAGGTCGTGATCGGCCTGATGGCCGCGACGCTCGCACGCTGACTGTCCAACGAAACCCGAATTCGAATCCGCTGCGATCCAGACAAGTTCAATTCCCGATGCCTGCGACCAACCCGTCCCGTGTTACCTTGATGTTGTTGTGCGGCCTGGCCGTCGCCGGTGCGTATGCAGAAACCTCGCCCCGCCGTTTCCGCTTCGGATCCGGGGAGGGTGGAAAGGACGTCCGCGTGGTGGCGGCGGATGGGCATTACACCCCGGAGCGCGGCTATGGTTTTGAACCGGGCGCGGCGGTTCACTCTGTTCCGGGAGGCGTCGCCGCGGCGACCGGCTTTCATTTCACGGCGGATGTCGCGGAAGGCAACTGGCGGGTGAAAGTGACGCTGCTTGGTCCGCCGGGAGGCGCGACGGCGGCGGTCAAGGCCGAACTGCGCCGGCTCATGGTCGGCCCGGTCCACCTGGCCGGGGGCGAGCGGATCGAGCGCGAGTTCATCGTGAACGTGCGCTCGCCGCGCATCGCGCCCCGCGAGGGCGTGGCCGGCGGCCGCGTGAACCTCAAGGCGCCGCGCGAATCGATCCAGGAGGCGTGGGCCTGGGACGATCGGTTGACCCTGGAGATCGACGGGGCGATCCTGGCGGCGATCGATCTCGAGCCCGCCCACGTGCCTACGGTTTTCCTGATCGGCGACTCGACGGTATGCGACCAGCCCGCCGAGCCGTACGCAAGCTGGGGCCAGATGCTGCCGCGACTGTTCAAGCCGGACGTCGCCGTGGCGAACCACGCCGAATCCGGGGAGACCTACCGCGATTCGATCGGGCGCCGCCGCCTCGACAAGATCATCAGCGTGATGCAACCGGGTGACTGGCTCCTGATGCAGTTCGGGCACAACGACCAGAAGCAGGTCGCGGCCGGCACGGGCGGTCCGTTCACCACCTACGAGAAGGAGTTGCAGGCGCACCTCGCCGCCGTGCGGCGGGTGGGCGGTCGCCCCGTGGTCATCTCTCCCATGGAACGCCGGCGATTCGATGCCGCCGGCCACCTTGTGCCGACGCTGGCGGACTATGCGGCGGCGGCGCGCGAGGCCGCCGGCGCCGAAGGCGTGCCGTTCATCGACCTGAACGCGATGAGCATTCGCTTCTATCAGGCGCTCGGAGCCGAGGGATCCGCGCAGGCTTTTGCCGCGCCGGGGGGCAAGGTCGACAACACCCACCACGACAACTACGGCGCCTTCGAGCTGGCCAAGTGCGTGGCGCAAGGCCTCCGGGAAAAGGTGCCGGAACTCGCGGCGCACCTTGCGGACGACTTCACAGGGTTCGATCCGGCGCAACCGGATCCGCGCGCGTCGTTCGGCTTGCCGCCGAGCCCGGCTTTCACCAACCAGCGCCCGCTGGGCGACTAGCGGGCGCCCGGAGGAGCCGTCACCAGCGCATGCACCTCGAAATTGCTGATCTCAATCCGGCTGTGCACGGTGCGGAATCCGAACCAGCCGTGGCGCAGCGGCGCGGGATCGTGCCAGTCGAAGATGACTTGGCCATCGCGCGCGTATTGCACGTGGCCGTCGGTCGTGCCGACCAGCGCGAGGCGATAGGGATGGTCCGCCTGCAGCAGGAAAGGCGGCGCGGTCAGGTCGTGCTCCGGGAGCAACGGGCGCCCGCCGGCGCCATCGTACCGCCGGAAGCGGGTGGTGGTATTCGTGTTTCCGCCATAGCCGACGTAGTAGAGGCGCAGTCCGTCGTAGCTCGCGAATTTTCCATCACGACCGCGGCCGGGCCCGAGGAGGGCATCAGGGTGGGCCGGGTCGCTGGCCATCCAGAAGCAGTTGAGGTCCGACACACGGCTCGCCGACGTCACCACGGCCGTGTATGTGATGAGCACGGGTGCGTCGAGCGGGGTTCGGAACCAGACGGTGCAGCCGCCGGCGTCGTTGATCACGAGCCGCCCGTCTTTCGCCACGACCGAGCCGCCCGGCTGCTGCTCGACACTCCACCCGGCGAGCCCGTGGCGAAAATCGTCCTGGTACAACAGCGCGCCCGGGGTGCCCGCGAGGTCGGCGGCGCCGGCCGCGGAGAGGAGGCCCAGGCCCAGGAGGAAAGCCTTCATGTCCTTCAGCACATCATGTAATCTTGCCGAAAGACGACCGCAAAACTTTCCCCGCGAACCATGAACCTGCCCACTCCACGAATCCTGCTCGCCTGGTCTCTCGCCCTCCTGGCGTGCCGTGCCGTCGTCCACGCGACCCCGCCCGACGAAACGATCAACCCGCCCGCGGAAAAGCATCCGCTCAATCCGGCGTTGTCGACAATCTGGATCGCCGGCGACTCGACCGCGGCAAAAAACAACGGGCACCCGATCCAGGGCTGGGGGGTGCCGTTCGCGGGCTTCTGGGATCCCGCGAAGGTCAACGTCGCCAACCGCGCCCGGGGCGGGCGCAGCACCCGGACCTTCATCGCGGAAGGGCTGTGGGACGAGCTGATCGCCCAGGTGAAGGCCGGCGACCAGGTGCTGATCCAGTTTGGGCACAACGACGGCAGCCCGGTCAACGAGGACGCCTCCGTCCCGCGGGAAAAGATGCGTTCGCGGGGCTCGCTCCCGGGGCTCGGGGACGAGACGCGCGAGATCGACAATGTGGTCACCGGCAAGCACGAGGTGGTGCACACCTTCGGCTGGTACGTGCGCCGGATGATCGCCGACGTGAAGGCGCGCGGCGCCACGCCGATCCTGCTCTCGCTCACGGTGCGCAACTACTGGAAGGACGGACACGTCGAGCGCGGCTCCGGGCATTATCGCGAGTGGGATCGCGCGCTGGCGGAAGAGGCCGGGATCGCCTTCGTCGACCTCACGCGCCTGGTGGCGGACGAGTACGAGTTCCGCGGCGAGGAGCGGGTGCGGACCTTGTTCGCCCCGGACCATGTGCACACCAATCCGGCGGGAGCGGAACTGAACGCGACCGAGGTCGTGGCGGGCCTGAAGGGCCTGCGCCGAGCGGCGCCTTTCCCCGACTGGCTGTCCGCCAAGGGACGCGCCGTCGAGCCCGACAAGATCGGCTGGTTGAACCTGCCCGAGCCCGCGGATCCGAAGCTGCCGACGCTGATGCTCATCGGCGACTCGACGGTGCGCAACGGCCGCGGCGACGGCGCCGGCGGCCAGTGGGGCTGGGGCGACTTCCTCGATGGCTTCTTCGACACGGCGAAGATCAACCTGGTGAATCGGGCGGTCGGCGGCACGACCGGCCGGACATTCCTGACGCTTGGCTACTGGCCGCGCGCCCGACTGCTGCTCAAACCCAGCGATTTCGTCGTAATCCAATTCGGCACGAACGACGGGGGGCCGATCAATGAGGATGCGTCGGTGCCGCCGGAGCGCCGGCGCGCGCGCGGCTCGCTGCCGGGGACCGGCGAGGAGACCCAGGACATCGTGAACATCATCACGCAACAACCCGAGGTGGTGCACACGAATGGCTGGTACCTGCGCAAATTCGTCCGCGAGGCGCGGGCGGCCGGCGCCACCCCCATCCTGTGCTCGCTCGTCCCGCGGAAGATCTGGAAGGATGGAAGGATCGTCCGCTCGGAGCACGGGTCGGCCCAGATCGCGCGCGAGGTCGCCGAGCAGGAGAAGGTGCCCTTCATCGATCTCAACAATCTCGTGGCCGAGCGCTACGAGGAGCTCGGGCCGGCGGCGGTTGACGCGCTGTTTGCCGACGAACACACGCACACCAGCCAGGCTGGCGCCGTGGCGATCGCCGGCATCGTGGCGCGGGCGCTGCGCCAGGTGCCGGGCGACCCGCTCGGCGCGTACGTCCGGGCCGGCGCGCGTTAGCCCGCCGCCGGCGCGCGCAGGGTCGGGCCCTCGACAAAACGCGCCGGGATCGTCGTCAGCGACGGCTGGACGGGGATGCCCAGCTCATTGTGCAGGAGCTGGCCGATCACGAGCTCGGCCGCACGGGCGCCGATCTGCTCCGGCTGGAAATCGAGCGCGGCGCACGGCTCGGTCGTGCGGAGGGAGTTGAGGCACACGAAGCCGTGCGTCCGCGGCAGCTTGGCGCCGCAGCTGCGCATCCATTCGATCGCCTCCGGAAAGTGGCCCAGCACGACGTCCGGCTTGTACTTGCGAAACCAGGGAAGGAAGTCGTCGCGGGTCAGGTTGTGCGAACGCAGGGCAGGCACCTCGGTGACGTTCGGCAGGTACTTCTGGATGGCGAGGAAGGCGCCCTCCCAGCGGTACTGGAGGCGCTCATCGAGGGCGATCTCCATGAAAAGACCCGGGCGGCGGTAACCGCGCGCATGCAGCTCGCGCAGCAGCATCAGCATCGAGCGGTAATGGTCGAGGCAGACGCAATGCAGGGGCGGGTGGTTGATGAAGAGGTCCGCGTAAACGCCGGTGTAGCGCGACCAGTTCAGGCCCGAGAGGTCCGGCAGGCCGGAAGCCGGCAGCAGCACGAGCCCCTGGATGTTGCGGGTGTGCAGGATCGTATCCAGCCGGTTCAACCGCATGCCGTCGCGGCCGAGCTCGAAGCGCTCCAGCTTGAAGCCAAGCTCGCTCGCCCGCTGGGCGATCCCGCGCAGGACGGCCTCGTTGTAACGCACGGCGTACGACCCGCGGTCGGCGTCCACGATCTCCAGCGCCGCCAGCACGCCGCGAAACTGCTGCCCGCGCGAGCGCCGGAGCTGCGACATGACGGCGCCGGTGAGCGGATTGTGCACGTACCCGGCGGCCGCCGCCGCTTCGCGGACCCGCTGCACGGTCTCGGCCTTCACGCGCGGCGAGCCGCGGAGCGCGTCGGAAATCGTCGTGCGGGAAAGCCCAAGCGAACGGGCCAGGGTGCGCAGGGTGGGGGCAGACATCGGCTGCCCGCCAAAATTCCGCCTCGGAGCGAAATCTCAACCTTAAATCGGATTGTCCGATTTTTTGCGGAAACGACGGGTCGGACTGTCCCGGCGGTCCAGACTCGTGTTGCGAAAGGGGCGCGCAAAGTTACGCTCTGGCGTCGCGCCTCTCCCCGCGGGCGCGCCCCCCTCCGCCCCATGATCCGCAAAGCCTTCGTTATGGCCGTCGATGCCGGCCAGGAAACCGAATACGAGCGCCGTCACCGGCCGATTTGGCCCGAATTGGAGCGGGTGCTCAAGGCGCACGGCGCCCACAACTACTCGATCTACCTCCACCCGGAAACCCGGCAGCTGTTCGGCTACGTCGAGATCGAGGACGAGGCCCGGTGGGCGGCCATCGCCACAACGCCGGAGTGCCGGCGGTGGTGGAAACACATGGGCGACATCATGCCTTCCAACCCGGACCACAGTCCCGTCTCCGTGGGGCTCCGGGAAGTATTTCACCTCGATTGACCACGACATGACGCCACTTAGCCGCCGGGAATTCGTTCGCAAAACCACACTCGCCGCCGCCGCCGCCCAACTCGCCACCCGTTTGCGGGCCGCCGAGCCGGCACCGGTCACGACGCCGGCTCCGGCCGATCCCGCGGAGCTCCGCTGGCTCGAGGGCACGCCGAAGCTGGTCCCAGGCGCGACCTGGGGCATGCCCTGGCCACGCGGCGCGCAGCCAAACGGCGCGAAGTTCACGTTGCGCGCGACCACCGGGGCCGAGGTGCCCCTGCAAAGCTGGCCGCTGGCCACCTGGCCGGACGGATCGCTCAAGTGGACCGCGCACGCGATCCCGGCCGATGCCCCGGTGGCCGACGGCTACAAGATCGCCGCCGGCACACCGGTGGCACCCGCCCGGCCCGTCACGGTGGCCGACTCAGGCGGCCAGGTCACGGTCGACACCGGGGTCATCAACGTGGTGTTGAACCGGACGGGCGGCACGCTGATCCAATCCGTCACGCGCGACGGACACGAGATCGCCCGCGACGGCCATCTCGTTTGCCGCTGCGAAAACCGCTCGGATTCGGCGGTGCGTCGCGAGGAGGCTTATCGCGGCGAGATCAAGGCGCTGACGATCGAGCAAAACGGCCCCGTGCGGGCGGTCGTGAAAATCGAAGGACACCATGCCGGTGGCGGGCGGGAGTGGCTGCCCTTCGTGGTGCGGCTGTATTTTCAGGCCGGCGGTGAAATGGTGCGCCTCATGCACACGATAATCTACGACGGCGACACTTCGCGCGATTACATCTCCGCGCTGGGCGTCGTGCTCACGGTGCCGCTGGTCGGCCCTTCGTACGATCGGCACGTCCGGTTCAGCGGCCAGGACGACGGTTTGTTCGCCGAAGCGGTGCATGGCATCACCGGCCTGCGGCGCGATCCGGGTCATGCCGTGCGCGAGGCGCAACTGGCCGGCCGCGCCGCGCCGCCGCTCGCCGAATGGAACCCGGCCGTCGCGAGCCGGCTGCAATACGTGGCCACTTATGCCGACTGGACTCTCGTCCAGCCCAACTGCGACGGTTTCGAGATCCGGAAGCGCACGCATGCAGGCTGCACCTGGCTGAGCTCGGCGCGCGGCAAGCGCGCCGGCGGCCTTGGCTATGTGGGGACGCCCTCGGGTGGACTGGCCTTCGGCTTGCGGAATTTCTGGCAAAGCTATCCCGCCCAGCTCGACATCCGTGGCGCGACGGGCGACGCGGCCGAGGTGTCGGCCTGGCTGTGGGCGCCGGAGGCGCCGGCGATGGACCTGCGGCCCTACCATGACGGGCTGGGCCAGGACACGTACGCGAAGCAGTACAACGGCGGGTTGGAGATCACCTACGAGGATTACGAGCCGGGGTTCAATTCGCCCGAGGGCGTGGCGCGGACGAGCGAACTGCACCTGTGGTGCGTCGCGGCCACGCCGGCGCGCGAACGCCTGGCGGAAATGCAACGGGTGCTGGCGGCACCGCCGCAGCTCGTGAGTTCGCCGGCGTACCTGCACTCGTGTGGCGTCTTCGGCGGCCTGTGGAGCCCGGTCGACCGCTCGACGCCGGCGCGCGCCAGCATCGAGGACCGCATGGGCGCCAATTTCGACTATTACCTCGCCCAGCGCGAGGAGCACCGCTGGTACGGCTACTGGAATTACGGGGACATCATGCACACCTACGATGCGGACCGCCACGAATGGCGGTACGACGTCGGTGGCTTTGCCTGGGACAACTCGGAGCTGGCGACGGACATCTGGCTGTGGATGTATTTTCTCCGCAGCGGCCGGGCGGATGTATTCCGCTTCGCCGAGGCAATGACCCGCCACACCGGCGAGGTCGACGTGCACCACATCGGCCGGTTCGCGCCGCTCGGCTCGCGCCACAACGTCCAGCACTGGGGCTGCAGCGCCAAGCAGGTCCGGATCAGCACCGCGCTCAACCGCCGCTATTACTATTTTCTCACCGGCGACGAGCGTTTCGGCGACTTGATGCGGGAACAGGTCGACGCCGGCTACGCGCTCCTGCGGATCCCGCCGGGACGCAAGCTGGCCTCGGCGGTCGAGGCCGGCGACATCGCCCGCGGCGCGACCACCGATGCCGCGCATGTCGGGGTCAGCTTCGGCACCGACTGGGGTTCACTCGCGGGCGCCTGGCTGACGGAATGGGAGCGCACCGGGAGCGCCAAGATGCGTGACCGGCTGCTGGCGAGCATGCGCACGATCGGCGCGATGCCGCACGGCTTCTTCACCGCCAACGTCACAATCAACCTCGACACCGGCGCCTTTGACCGGACCGACACTCAACGCGTAGGCGTGTCGCACCTCGACGCCGTCTTCGGCCTCGTCGAGCTCTGTGCGGAGCTGAACGAGCTGCTCGAGGTGCCTGAATTCAAGCGGGCATGGCTCGACTATTGTTATCTCTACAATGCCGGTCCCGAGGAGCAGAAGAAACAACTCGGACAGGCCTTGCGCGGCGCGGGCCTGGAGCAGGGGCATTCGCGGCTGACCGCCTATGCCGCCCGGATGCGGGGCGACCCGGAACTGGCCCGGCGCGCGTGGAAGGAATTCGGAAGTGGTCCCGGCCCCCGACGGACGCGCGGCAAGTTCGAGACACGGCGGATCACGGGTCCGGCGGTGCTCCGGCCCGTCGACGAGGCGCCCTACGTCTCCAGCAACGACACGGCGCAGTGGGGCCTGGCCGCGATCGAGTGCCTGGCCCTGGCCGGCGACAGCCTGCCGGAGACCTGAGTCCATGGCCTCCATTGCCGTAGTTGGTCCCGGGGCCATCGGCGGCGTGGTCGCCGGGGCGCTGCAGGGATGCGGCCGGCACCGACTGTCGCTTTGTTCCCGGCGACCGCTGGCCGCACTGGTGGTGGAATCGACCGCCGGCCGGGTGACGCTGCCCGCGGCCCTCACCGATCCGGCGCAAGGCACGCCGGTCGATTGGGTGCTCGTGGCGACGAAAGCATACGATGCGGCCGGGGCCGCCGCCTGGTTTCCAGCCCTCGTCGGACCGGCGACCCAGGTGGCCATCATCCAGAACGGGGTGGAGCACCGCGAGCGGTTCGCTCCCTGGCTGCCGCCGGAGCGCCTGCTGCCGGTGATGATCGACTGCCCGGCGGAAAGGCGATCGCCCGAACACGTGGTCCAGCGCGGACCTGGCCAGATGGCGGTGCCGGCCGGGATGGCCGGCGAGGCGTTTGCGGCGTTGTTCGCGGGCACGACCCTTGAGGCGCGGGCGGTCGACGACTTTCGCACCGCGCTCTGGCGCAAGCTGTGCATCAACTCGGCGGGAATCATCAACGCGCTCCTGCTCAAGCCGGCCGGGGTGTTTCACGACGACGAAGTTGCCCGGCTCGCGCTGGCCATCATCCGCGAATGCATTGCAGTGGGCCGCGCCGAGGGTGCGGTGATCGAAGATGGCTTTGCCGAAATCGTCCTCGCCAACTACCGGAAGGCGCCGCGCGACGCGGTGAATTCACTCCAGGCCGACCGCGCCGCGGGCCGCCGGATGGAAATCGATGCGCGCAACGGCGCCATCGTGCGGTTCGGCCGGAAGCACGGCGTACCGACCCCCTGCAACGAGACGGCCGCCACGCTGCTGGCGGCGATGTGAAGCCCGCGGACGCGGGGATCCCGGCTCAGGCCGGCGGCACGTCGACGGTCATGAGATCCAGGTGGCGACCGTCGCTCAGGTGGCCCGATTGGATGAGCACGCGCTTGCTGTCGGGACTGAAGATCGGGTGCGTGTGATCGGGCCGCATCTTGTGATCGGTGGTGAGGAGGATGCGCTCGCCGGTTTTTCGGCTGATCAGGAAGATGTCGCCCTTGAAGGTATCGCCGACGGCCCAGTGACCGTCGGGCGAGCCGTTGCAGTGCCAGAAGCCGCCCTGGCGACGGCCGCCCAGGTCCTCCTCGACCTGGCCGAGAATCTTCATCGAGTCGGTGCGCAGGTTGATGACCGCGATGCCCGTCGGGTGCAGGCGCAGGTAGGGCAGGTGCCCCATGATGGAGAACATGACTTCGTCCGGGCCGGAAACCGTCTCATGCGTGATCCATTCATCCGGCGTCTCGACATATAGCGGGCGATTGCCGGAGCCGTCGCCGTGGACGGTCCACATTCGCTGCGGACTGTCGCCGGTGGTTTCATGGCAGTAGATGATCTCCCCCGGGACCCAGGGATTCGTCTGCACGTGGCCCATGCGGAAAGGGACGTTGACCACGGTTTTGATTTCGCCGGTCTTGAGGTCGATGCTGCGGATACCGCCGGGACCCTGGCCCAATTCGGCGAAGCGCTGGCGCGCGGCCTCGCGGGCCTCGGCGGGATTGGTGTTGGCGTCATTGATCTGCCGGCGGTCGCGCGGCGGGCGCGCGGTGGCCGGCGAGGCCGGACGCGGCGGGGGCGGGCCGAAGGCGACACCCCAGTAGGCCTTGGTCTCATCGGCATCGAGGGCGAAGCCGCCGGCATCGCGCAGGTTGTCGGGCAGGGTTGCGACGATGCGCTCGTAGGCGGCGCCCTCCTTGGGCGTGCCGGCGAGCGCGTCGGCGATCAACGGCGCCAGGTTCAGCTCCACCAGCTGGCGCGGGAGGTCGGGTGCCGCGGGTTCGACCTCGCGCCGCCCGGTCGGTCCACCGCGCATATAGTAAAGCTTCATTTCCCGGCGGGAAAGGTTGAGGCTGCCGGTGCCGGTGGCCGGGCCGTCGGTGAGCTGGACGATGTCGCCCGACTTTTCGTTGACGAGGAACGCCTGCGAACCGTGGCCGCCGCGGCTGGAGCGGAAGATGATCCACTGGCCGTCGGCGGTCCAGGTGGTGTGCGTCTGATAGGGCTTCGAGCTGCCGCTCTCGTCGGTGGTGAGCACCGTGATCTTCCGGTGCGTCACCGCATCGACGTAGGAGGTCTTCTCGGACGGGAAATGTTTCCCGACGTTCGAGCCCCGGGCGGTGGGCACCAGGGACAAGAAGAGAAGGAAAAGGAGCAGGTGGAGGGTAGGTTTCATCGAGCGTGGCGGGAAGATGAGGTCAGGGGATCAAAGCGAAAGGAGAGGCGGGGCGGGCCGGAATCGAGCTTCGCGGCGGCGCAGGTTGGACCCGCGCACCCGAACTTCCGCCCAGCGGCGCGAGTGGTCCTCATCGGGGGCAAGGCGCGGCGGATCGCGTCAATGAGCCCCATTCTGGCGCAGCTTGATCATCTCGGCGCCCGCGAGCAGCACCGGCCCGTAGCCGTGCGCGGCAAGGACGCTGACCGGCCGGTAATAATAGAACATCGGGTCGAAAGCCATGCCGGTGCCCACACAGGTGTTCTCCACCTGACCCTGATGGTTCACCTGCCGCGCGACGGCGTTCCAGCCCAGCGAGACGCCGCCGCCATACGCCTGCCGGTCGAGCCAGCCGCGGTTGATGCCTCGCGCCATCGCGTAAACATACATGGCCGAGGCCGACGTTTCTAGGTAGGAATCATTGCGGTCGAGCAGCTGGTGCCAGAGGCCGGTCCCACCCTGGCAGGCAGCGAGGCCGCGGGCGTGGGCGCGATACTGGGCCAGGACCGCGGCGCGCTGCGGATGGTCCTCCGGCAGGACGCTGAGCAGCTCGGCCATCGCGACGATGGCCCAGCCGTTGGCACGGGCCCAATGGAAGGCGGGATGCGGGTCCATTTCCTGCACCCAGCCGTGGCAGTAGAGATCAACCCCAGGCACGAACATCCGGGTGGAAAATTGCACGACCTGGCGCGCGGCATCGTCGAAATACTTCCGGTCGCCGGTGAGCACGCCCATCTGCGCGAGTGCCGGGACGCTCATATAGAGGTCGTCAAGCCAGAGCGTGTTGGGTCGCGGGACGTTTCGGGCGAGCGTGCCGTCGGCCAGGCGGTATTGTCCGGCGGTGATCCAATGCATGTAGTTGTCGATCCAGGGACGGAGCGCATTGGGATCGACGCCGGACCGGCTGGCTTTGATGAAGGCGGCGCACATCGCGCCGGAATCGTCCAGCGTGTGCGGCGCAAGGACCGACCGCAGCACGAACATCCGGTGGCCGCCCGGCGGCTCGGTCGCCGGCGGTGGCAGTGAGCGCAGACGGGCCGCCACCTTCGCGATGGCGGTCAGGCGCCGGTCGACGTAGTCGCGGTAGCGTGGGTCTCCCGTGGCCTCGGCCGCGAGCAGCATGCCCGAATAGGTGACACCCCACTCATAGCTGGTGAGGATGAAATCAGTGCGATCGAAGCCGACGTTGCCGGACAGCTTCGAGAGGTCGAGGACCGGCTCCTTGGTGTCGCGGTTGATGACCTTGATGGGGGTGGCGCCCTCGAGATAGATCAGGACGCGTTCGAGCACCCCCTTGATGCTGTCGACGCTCGCGGGCGCGTAGGGCGTCGGGTAGTCCGGCGGGATGTGGCCCGAGTTGAAGAAAGGTGTCGTCGTCGGAGCCGGATTTTCGGCCGCGGGCGGCGTCTGGGCGGACAGCGTGCAGGCGGCGAGCGCCGCGAAAAGCGAGATCAAGGTCGAGCGCATGGGAATCATGGGTGCGGAGTCGGGCGGGGAGGCAATGAGGCGCAAGGCGCGGCGGATTGAGGATCAACGGGTCCGACCTGACAAACACGCCGCGCCGGTGGAATGGGGCGGGATCATGAAGCGGGAACTGGCGGGCAGTCTAGCAGACCGCCTCGGCGGAACCACCCCTCCGTCGTTTTCGGCCAGTCAGATGGTCAAAGATCCGCGCCGGTCCCGCGGCGTCCGGACAATCCGAAACGACCGGGCTTCCGGCCTCGCCCGGGGCGCGGTTGGGTGGTACGTTTCCTCGCAAAACCGAAATAACAAAACGCCGCCATGAGTTCGACCGGTCTCTCCCCAGGCTCATTCACCCTTCCCGGTGAGGCCGGGCACGAGCAGCTGACGCTGCGGTTGGCCCGGCGCTGGGGCGCCGACACCATTCGTGACTCCGACGGCACGCAGTTGTCGCCCGAGATCCTCGCGTCGGGCTACGCGATCTACTCCACGATCTGCCTGCCGCGCTCGGTCCAGCCATGGGCGCGCCGGCATCCGGAAATGCTGCAGCAGAATTACCTGATGAGCTTCCCGGTCGTGGCGACGAAGTCCCGGACGACGGTGAGTCTGCTGGCCGGGTTCTTCGCGGAGCAATTCGCGGTCAATTTCGCGGACAGCCCGAAACGCTGGTGGCAGGTATTTGATCGCACCACCGGGCGGGAGGTGCCGAAGCGGCGCTGGTCGGTGCAGTCGCGGCGCGGCACGGTGACGATCACCGGCACCGAGCCCGGGCATTCCTACACCGTGAATTTCCTCGCGCTTCGTCGTTGGGAGGAAATCTCGATGTACAACCACCTCACGAACGGCTGGGGCGACCGCGAGCACCTGGCCGCGGTGGATCCGATGCAGCCGGAGGTGCAGCGCGTGCTGCTGGACTTTCTGGAACAGTGGCTGCGGGACCACCCGGCTACGCGCGTGGTGCGGTTCACTTCGATGTTCTACAATTTCTCGTGGTTCTGGGGCGCCGACCACCGGCGGCTGCGCGACGTGTACTCGGACTGGGCCGATTACGCGATGACCGTGAGCCCGCGGGCGCTGACGCTCTTCGCGAAACGACATGGCTATCAGCTGACGTCCGAGGATTTCGTCAACGGCGGCCTCTACAATTCGACCCACAACCCGCCTTCGCGCCGCTATCGCGCGTACATGGATTTCATCCACGACTTCGTGATCGATTTCGGACGCCGGTGCATAGAGCTCGTCCACCGTCACGGGAAACTCGCCTATGTCTTCTATGACGACCACTGGGTGGGGGTGGAACCGAGCAGCCCGCGATTCCGGGAGTTCGGCTTCGATGGGCTGATCAAGTGCGTGTTCAACGCGTTCGAGGTCCGGCTCTGCGCCCATGCGCGCGGTGTCGCCACGCACGAACTGCGTCTCCATCCGTACCTGTTTCCGACCGGCCTGAAGGGCGAGCCGACGTTCAAGCCTGGCGGCAACCCGACGCTCGACGCAAAAAACTTCTGGATCGACGCGCGGCGGGGAATCGTGCGGGCGCCGATCGACCGCGTCGGGCTCGGCGGGTACCTTTCGCTTGTCGAGCCGTTCCCCGATTTCCAGGATTACATCGCGGACCTCGCGAGCGAATTCCGGCTGCTCAAGAGCTTTCATGCCGGCGACCGGCCGTGGGCGGCACCGGGAAAGCTGGCGATCCTGACCGCCTGGGGCGATCTCCGGGCCTGGACCTGTTCGGGGCATTTCACGCCCGGCGTGCAGCTCTACGATGTGCTGGAGTCGCTCGCCGGGCTGGCGCTCGACGTCGTGTTCCTCAGTTTCGATGACCTGCTCGCGCACGGCGTGCCGAAAGAAGTCACCGCCATCCTGAACTGCGGTTGGGCGGGCAGCGCCTGGAGTGGCGGAGCCGCCTGGGACGATCCGCGGGTGGAGGCGCTGCTCACGGACTGGGTCGGGCGCGGCGGCGGCCTGATCGGCATTGGCGAGCCGAGTGCGCGGCCGCGGCCGGGACGGCATTTCCGCCTGGCGCAGGTGTTCGGCCTCGATCGCGACACGGGCGCGCGCGTGGCCAACGGGAAGTATCGGTTCACGCCGCCTCCGGCGGGCGGGATCGCACCGCATTTCATCACGGCGGACGTCACCCGGCCCCTGGATCTCCGGCAGGAGGTGGAAGGCGTCTTTGTGTTGGACGGTACGACGGTAGTGCTGGCGGAACGCTCGGGCTCGCCGCGCGTGGCCGTGCACGAGTTCGGACGCGGGCGCGCCGTCTATCTGGCCGGGTTTCGTTTCGATTTCGAGAACACCAGGCTCCTGCACCGAGCCGTGTTCTGGACCGGCGGGCGCGAAAGGGCCTGGGGCTGCTGGCAGGCCGGGAACGTCTGCACCGAGGCGACATGGTTTGCCCGCGCGAAGAAGCTGGTGGTGTTGAACAATGCCGGCACCCCGGAGCATACGCGCGTGGCGCTGGGCGACCGGCGGACGGTGCGGAATGTGGAAATCCCGGCGCACGGCATCCGCATCCTGGACCTTTGAATCCTGCGCCGCGGACCCGCGAATCTGGCTCGCGGTGTCGGGGGGGATTTGTCAGGCGTTGGGCGCTGGCTTCGCCCGGGTGGCGGAATGGCAGACGCTGGGGACTTAAAATCCCCTGGCCGCAAGGCCATGTGGGTTCGAGCCCCACCCCGGGCACCAGCTTTCGCTCGCTGCGCGTGCCGCGGGACGATTCCCAGGCAGCCGACGAGGGGAATCGCCTTGCGCTGGATTGCCGGTGTCCGCAAAGCAAGGGGTAGGAATGAAAATTGGTTTTTTGGGCGGCAGTTTCGACCCGGTTCATTTTGGGCATCTTATCGCAGCCCAGGACGTGTATGAGCAGTACAAGCTCGACCGGCTGTTCCTCGTCCCGGCCGCGCAGGCTCCCCTGAAACCCAACGACGTGCAGTCGCAGGCGGTCGACCGGCTGGCCATGCTGCAGGTGGCCTGCGCCTGGGACCGGCGGCTCGAAATCGCCGATTACGAGCTGAAGAAGGGCGGGGTGAGCTACACCATCGATTCGGTGCGCCACTTCCGTGAACAGTTTCCGCGCGATGAATTATTCTGGATCATCGGCGGCGACCAGCTGCCGCTTTTGCACAAGTGGAAGGAGATCGATGAGCTCGCCCGGTTGATCCAGTTCATCTTCCTCGAGCGCCCCCGTCACCCGACCAAGCCGCATCCGGAAATCCCGGGCTTGCGATTGAACCGCTGTGATGGCCACCTGATCGAAATCAGCTCGAGCGAGCTCCGCCAGCGGGTGCGCTCCGGCCTTTCGCTCCACTATTTTTGTCCGCAAAAAGTGATCGCCTACATCGACGAACGGCAGCTCTATCGCGCGCCAACATGAAGCCCAAGGCCGCCAGGAAACCACGGACCAGCCGAGCTACCACCAGGAGCAAGCCGTCCCTCAAGCTGCTCCAGCAGATCGTCCAGGCTTTGGACGCAAAAAAGGCCGACGACCTGCGGGTGCTGGAGGTCAGCCGGCAATCGAGCATCACCGATTATCTTGTCGTGGCCACCGGCACCTCGGAGCCGCACCTGCGGGCCTTGCGCATCGAGTTGGAGCGCGTCCTCGACGAGGCCAAAGTCAACGTCGTCGGCGTGGATACCACGAAAGGCAGCGGCTGGACCGTCGTGGATACCTTTGAAATCATGGTTCACCTTCTGACGCGCGAAAACCGGGACCGATACAAGCTCGAGGCCCTTTGGCGTGACGCGACAGAAATCCCCGTCGCAAAGCTGCTGGGCTGAGGATCTGCTCCGGGGGCATTAGCCGCGCGGCTTTAGGGCCGTTCAGCCATGGATGAAAACGGGAATGGGTGCCCGGAAAGATTGTTGCTAAAAAGTGTCATTTCTGGCGTAATCATTATGCGGGTCGTGGCGCAATCAGGCCGCGGCCCGCGCGTATATCATAACCATAACCCGACTACTCCCAATGAACACTCGTTCGGCACGGGGCTTTACCCTCGTTGAAATCATGATCGTCGTGGTCATTATCGGCCTCTTGGCCGCAATGGCCATTCCCGCGTTCCAGAAGGTGCGCCAGTCCTCGCAGGACAAAGCGGTGCTTAACAATGCACGCCAACTGTCCGCCGCGGCTGACCAGTACTACCTGGAAAACGGCGTCTCGAGCGTCTCCTCGACGAACCTCGTCGGCGCGACCAACTATGTGAAAGTGGTCAACACCGTCGCTTCCGAAACATATCCGGCGACCCTCACGCAGGGTGTGACGATCACAATTGACGGTATCGCTGGCGTTCGCACCGTAACCTACTCGCCGTAAATTGGTTGGGTATAGTTCTTAATGCAGGATTCTGCACGTGAATCGGCAGGTTTACATTTAATTCATAGAATGAAGCCTTGCCCACAAGCCCTGCAGTCAGTGTGATGCATATCGCTCGCAAGAGCAGTTTATAATAACAACTAAACCCATAGATAAATGAATACTCGCTCCAGCAAAGGTTTCACGCTCGTTGAAATCATGATCGTCGTGGTCATCATCGGCCTCTTGGCCGCGATGGCCATTCCCGCGTTCCAGAAGGTGCGCCAGTCCTCGCAGGACAAAGCGGTGCTGAACAATGCCCGCCAACTGTCCGCCGCGGCTGACCAGTACTACCTGGAAAACGGTGTCTCGAGCGTCTCCTCGACGAATCTCGTCGGCGCGACGAACTACGTGAAGGTGGTCAACACGGTCGCTTCCGAGACCTATCCGGCGACCCTCACGCAGGGCGTGACGATCACGATCGGCGGCATCGCCGGCGTGCGCACGGTTACCTATTCGCCGTAAGGGCGGGTTGGAACGCATCGCAAGACTCTTCGCCGCCACCTTCGGGTGGCGGCTTTTTTTGGGCCGGTCCAGATCACCGCGCCCGCCAGCGCCCCCAAGCGTATACATCGTGGACGATTGCCGGGTCGGAGTTGCTCGGCGCCGTCGTCCCGCTGATCGGGCGAGTCTGATTGTGCCGCGGCCGCGCCGGATCGAAACAGAGCTTTTGTTTTGAACCCGGGCGCTCCATCATTTTTGCGCTGAGCCACTCCGGCTGGCGTGCCCACCTGAACCATGGATCGTCGTTTCGTTCTGCTTCTGCTTTGCGCCGGCTTGGCCTTGGTGCTCGGATTCTGGACTTTTACGCCCGAACAATCGCTCCGAGTGGTTATTTACGGGGGCTATTGGGCCATGCTGGTTCTCACCGTCTTGTTTGGCTGGAGCCTTTTCCGGGGCTGGCGCTCCCGCGGCCCGGGCATTTTCGACTGGCGGCACAAACCGCTCTGGCCGGCGGCCTTGATCCTGGGATGTGGTTTGCTGCTGCTGGTCCACGAGACCTACGGATTCAAGATCCTGATGGATGAGATCATGCTCCTGGGCACGTCGATGAGCATGCATTTGGACAAGACCGCGCTGGTCCCGCATCGCGGTAACGACATCCAGGGAGTGTTCCAACTGTTGGCGGGCCAACTGGACAAGCGGCCCCTGCTCCAGCCGTTCCTCGTTTCGGTGCTCCACGATGTCACCGGCTATCGACCGGAAAACGTCTTCGCCTTGAACACGGCTTTGGATTTCGTGTTCCTGACCCTGGCCTACCTGACCGGGTATCGGATCGGGGGCCGGGGAGCCGGAGCGATGGCGGTGCTGCTGCTGACCAGCCTTCCTCTGCTGGCGCAGAATGCGACCGGGGGCGGGTTTGAGCTGTTGAACCTGGTCATGATCCTCAGCTCACTGTTGCTCGGGATGAGGTATGCGGAAAGAAGGGACGCCGACTCGTTGTCGGCCTTCGCCATGTCGTGCGTGCTCCTCTGCATGACGCGATATGAGTCGGTCCTGTTCCTGCTGCCGTTTGCCCTCACCGTGGCCTGGGTCTGGTGGACCGAGCGGAAAATGACGGTGCCGGCCTTCCTCATCGGCATGCCCCTGATGCTCCTGCCCTACGCCCTTCACAACAAGGTCTTCACACTCCGGCAGTCGGCCTGGGAGATGGCCAGCCAGCCGGGCTACAAGCAGCCATTCTCGCTCTCCTTCATCCCGGACAACATCGCCCATGACCTGAACTTCTTCTTCAACGCCAATGGCGAGCAGTCGAACTCGCTGGTGTTGTCGGTGCTCGGGTTCATCGCGCTGCCGTTCTTCGTCTTGTGGGCGGTCAAGACGCTTCTGCGCCTGCGAACGGCGTCGCCCGCGCGGGCCGTGCTCGCGCTCTTTTCCCTGGGGTTCGCCGCCCACACCCTCCTCATGCTCTGCTATTTTTGGGGCAAGTTCGACGATCCGGTCATCCGGCGTCTCAGCCTGCCGTTGAACCTGCTCCTGGTCATCGCGACCGTGACTGTCGCGACCGAGATCAACTGGCGCGGCCGCATCTGGCCGGTCCTGGCGATCATCACCGGGGTGGGCTTCTTCGCGCACTCGCTGCCGGCCATGGCGCGGCACGCTTATGCCCTGCAGTACTATGTGGATCGCGAGATGGACTGGCGGCGGGAGTTCATCGCCACCCACCCGGAGCGCGACTACCTCGTGATCGACAACAACTCGATCATCTGGATCACGCACATGGTTTCGGCCACGCCCGTCCTGCAGGCGCTCGAGCACAAGGAGAACATCGTCTACCATCTCCGAAACCACACCTTCACCGCGATCTATGTCTTCCAGCGCTACGACGTGGATCCGGAGACCGGCCGCCTGTCACTGCCGCAGGAGGACGACCTCGGCCCCGACTACCAGCTTGAACCGGTGTGGGAGCGCCGGTTCACGCCGCTCCGGGTGAGCCGCATCAGCCGGGTGCTGTCGGTGCGGGAGGGCCCGACGGCCTTGCCGGCCTACCGGCCCAGGCCGCTGGAGGGCATGAGCCCGGCGGAGCAGGACAAGGTCCGCGAACAGTTCCTCGAGCGCTTCATCAAGAGGCTGCCTTGAACGACGAACCGGCCAGGCCCGCGCCATCGCCGGCTCCGCGGCCGGTCGCCGGCTTCCTGTCGCGGCCGGAGTTCCGCCTAGCCTTGCTGGGGCTCGCCGGCGTCGCGGCCATTTATTTCGGCTTCATCGGCCTCGACGTCGAAACGGCCGGCATGCTGGTCAAGCTCTATGGCTACTATGTGATGCTGCTGACGTTTGTGCTTTGGGTATGGGCGCTCTGGTGCCTGTGGCAACGGCGGCTGCCGGGGGCGGCGCCGGATGGGCGCGAACTCCTCGGGGCCGGCGCGGTCATCGGGGTGTTTTCCCTGATGGCGATCACCGCCGAGCCCTTCCGCAGCAAGGTCCTCTACGACGAGTTCGTGCTGCAGTCCACGGCCTTCAACATGCATTTCTTCCGCGACACCGCGACGATGGTGCGGGGCTACGACATCCTGGGCTCGTTCCTGTCGCTCGACAACTACCTGGACAAGCGGCCCAACTTCTACCCGTTCCTGATCTCGCTGGTCCACGACTTGACCGGCTACCGCCCGCTCAACGCTTATGTCCTCAATGCCGCGCTCTATCCGGTCACGCTTGGGCTGGCCTATTACCTCGGCCGGCGGATGGCGCGCTCCTGGGGCGGTTATCTCGCGGTGCTGTTGCTCGGTTCACTGCCCCTGCTCGGGCAAAACGCCACCGGCTCAGGCATGGAACTGCTCAACTTCTGCATGATTCTCGTGGTCGCGGCGCTGGGCGGAGCCTACCTGCGCCAGCCCGACGAGACGCGTCTCACCGCCCTGGTGTTGGGCACGGTGCTGCTGGCCCAGTCGCGCTACGAATCGGCCGTCTATGTCGGGCCCGCGGCGTTGATCATATTCCTCGGGTGGTGGAAACGGGGGCATATTGTCATGTCCTGGACCACCGTGCTGGCCCCGCTCCTGTTCATCCCGTTTGCCCTCCAGAACAAGGTGCTGAACAACACCCGTTGGCTGTGGGAACTCAAGGAGAACCAGGAGTCGCGCTTCAGCGCGGAATATCTGCCCAAGAACCTGGCCGGGGCGCGGGAGTTCCTGTTCAGCACTTCGCAGAGTTATGCCAACTCATTCACGTTGACCGTGCTGGGCCTGCTGGCGCTCGGCTGGCTCGCCTGGCATCTGGGGCGCCGGCGCCCGGCGCTCCGCGAAGCCGGGGGCGAGCCGGTCGCCTTGGGCCTGCTCGGCTTGGGCGCCATCGCCAACACCGTGCTCGTGATGTTTTATTATTGGTCGAGCTTCAACGACCCGATGGCCTCGCGCTTCTGCCTGCCTTTGTACCTCGTCCTGACCTTTGCCGTCGTCGCCGCCGGCGCCATGGTGGGACGCCGCTGGCCGGCGGTGCCGCGGGTCCTGACCGGATTGGCGCTGCTCGCCTGCGTCCTCGGGGCCAGCCACTATGCCCTGCCGCTCTACTCCCACACGGGGATCGACGAAATCGAATGGGAGCGCCGCTTCGTCGCCGGCCGCGGTCCGGGCCAGCGGCTCGTCATCACCAACAAGTCGACCCTGCCCTGGCTCCTGTTGAAGACACCATCGATCCTGGTGGGACGCGCGGGGATCGTGGCCGATCGCGTGAAGGACCAGCTCGACGACGACACCTTCACCGAGATCCTCGTGACGCAGTCGTTCCGCCCGTCCACGCCCGATGGCGACCACCAACTGGTCCCGGACGACAAGTTACCCAAGGGCTTCGTGATCGAGCCGCTGGCCGAACGACGTTTCGGCACGAAGCTCACCCGCATCAGCCGGCTGGTGTCGGTCACGTTGCCGTCCGCCAAACCGGTCCGCGCCGCGGCCGTGCAATGACCGGCCCGATTCAGCAACCGGCCTCCGCGGATCCCAGGCCGCCGGTCTCTGCCGGCGCGGCCCGCGTGGGGTTTATCGTCGCCACGGTAAGTCTCTACATCCTGGTTGGGCTCCGGCCCGCGGTGATGGAGCCATGGGGAATCCCGATCCTCAATGGCGCCTGGTTCGCTGATCTTCGCACGCTGCTGGTGAACAGTGACGCCCATGCGGCCGGCTTGGGGACGTTAATGTGGTATTCCGACTGGTGGTATCATCTGCATGATCTCGGCCTGCGCGCCGCCGACACCCGTTGGCTGGGACTGGTCTGCGGGGCGGCGTTCCTCGGTGCGGTCTTCCTGTTGCTGCGCCCGGTCAATTTCCGCGAGGCGCTCTATGGCTGGCTGGTGGTTTGCTCGCCACCCGTCTTGCTGGGTTTCAACCGGGCCAACGTCGACCTGCCGATCATCGCCGGGCTGATCCTTGCCGGCTGGCTGCTCACCCGCGACCGGCGGTGGCTCCGAGCCCTGGTGCCGGTATGGATCTCGTTCCTGGCGGGGCTGAAATTCTATCCCATCGCGGCGGCCGCGGCCTTGCCGCTCACCCGTCGATCCCGCCGTGAGACTTGGCTGATGCTTGGGGCCATGGCAGTGCTCGCCGGGTTGCTCGCCTGGACGCTCAAGGATGACATCCTGCGCGCTCAACGCCTCGTGGCCATTCCCTATCACTTCTATATTTTTGGCGCCCGGCAGATCCTCCCGCCTGAAATTACCGGAATGCCGGCGGCGCTGCCGCCACTGGCCGCAGTGGCCCTCGTCGTGTTTTGGTGGCGGTCCGCCCCGCCGCCGCCCGCCGGCCTGGAGGAGCAGGCGGTCGTGACGTTTGCCCTTGGAACCGCCGTCCTGACCGGCTGCTTCTTCGCCGGCATCAGCTACAGCTACCGGCTCTCGATCTGTGTCCTCATGTTGCCGCTGCTCAGCGCGATCCGGCGCCAAGCCCCTCCTGGCCTTGCGCGCCGTCTTTCCGCGCTGGCCTTGGGCGGGCTCCCGCTCTTGCTGTGGCTGGACGGCATCATCTGCCTGGCCCTGAATCTTCGCGTCATCACCATCACCATCTCCACCGCCGTGGCGTTCCGGCAGTTGATCTACGGCCTGCTCAGTTGGGGCTGGATCACCGTGGTGCTGGGGCTGGGCGTGATGCTGGCGCGGCCGGTGTGGCAACAGATGTTGGGAAGGAACAGGCCATGACCCAGCCCGAGCCATGACGCGCCGTCTCCCATCACCGGCTTGGTTGCTGCTGGCGGTCGTGCTGGCGGGCTGGAGCGCGTTTGCGCTGCTGCCGGTCGTCGGCCGGCGGCTTGGCATCGTGAACCACGACCCTTGGTTCATCGATTCCTACGCGGTGCTTGCGGCCAGCGATGCCGTGCGGGCGGGCATCGACCCCTTCGGGTCCAATCCGCTGGATATCTACAATCGCGCTCACTCGTATTCAAGCTGGTGGTTCCACCTCGGTGACCTCGGCCTGACCCGGCAGGACAACTTCCTGCTCGGCGGCAGCTGGGTCGCATTGTTCCTCGCCGCCGGCCTTCTGTTGCTGCGTCCACCCGGCCTGCGGGCCCTTCTGCTCGGCGCGGCGGTGCTGCTCTCGCCCGCGGTGCTGCTGGCAATCGACCGGGCGAACAACGACCTCGTCATCTTCATCCTGCTCACCGCCGGACTGCTGCCCTTGCGCGACTCGGCGTGGCCGCGGATCGCCTGGTTTGCCCTGATGACCTTGTTGGCGACCGGCCTGAAGTTCTATCCCATCGCGGTTGCTCCGGCGCTGCTGCTGCTCCGGCCGCGGCAGCGGATGCTGGCTGCGACATGCGGATTGATCGTCGCCGGCGTCGCGCTGCTGGCCAGCCTGTGGTCGGACCTGCAGCACGCGACGATCCTCACGCCGATCAATGCCTACACCTTCGGCGCCCCCATCGTGTTTCGCGACCTGGGTTGGACCGGACCGGGCGCGCTCTTGACGGGCGGCGTGCTGCTGGCGCTCGCCGCGGTTTTCTGTCACGGGCGCGGATGGTCGGTGAATCTCGACGGGCCGCCGGCATCACTCGACCGTCGCCTGGCCTTCGCCTCGGGCGCGCTGCTCCTTGCCGGCTGCTTCGTGACGGGCGTCAGTTTTGCCTACCGGCTCATCTTCGTGATCTTCCTGCTGCCCTGGCTGTGGGAAAGGAGAGCGACGGTTCCTGCCCGGGTGCTAGTGTGCCTGCTGCTGCTGGTGCTGTGGCTGGACGGAATCTACTGTGTTGCCGCCAATACGATGGTCGGCCCGATGCTCGTGTCGCGCCTGAAGTACTACCAGATGATCTGGCGTTTCTGCACCCAGCCGGTCGTCTGGGCGGCGATGGCCCTGCTGGCGGGTTCGCTGCTGGGCATGCTGCTGACCGCCGGGCGTGAGTTCCGCCATCGATCTTCTCCGTCATGAAACCTCTACCGCCGGCCCCGGCCAAACCCAGCCTGTTGAGCCCGGGAAGCCTGCTGGCGATCCTGGTGCTGGCGGGATGGATGCTGTGTATGCTCTGGCCGCGCCTGCTGGAGCTGTTTGGCATCGGCAACTACGGACCCTGGTATCTCGACTCCTATGCGGTGCTGGCCGCCGTGGATGCGTTGCGGGCCGGCCTGGACCCCACCGCGCCCAATCCACTCGATGCCCTGGGGCGGGATCACAAATACTCGGACTGGTGGTTTGCCCTCCGCTGGCTCGCCGTGACCCGTGAATCCAATTTCCTCGTGGGCACGAGCTGGGTGGGCGCGTTCGGACTCGCCGCGTGGCGCACAATGCGGCCGCGCAATTTTCGCGAAACCGGCTGGTTCGCCCTCCTGCTGCTTTCCCCGCCCGTGTTGCTCGCGGTGTATCGGGCGAACAACGACCTGGTGATCTTCACGCTCCTGGCGGTGTGCGGTGTGGCGGCTGCGGGTACGACCTGGGTGCGCCGGATTCTGGCACTGGCGGCCCTGGTGCTGGCGACCGGCCTCAAGTTTTATCCCGCCGTGGCGGCCGGCGCCTTTCTCTGGACCAAGCCGGTGCGGCGGATGCCCGCCATGTTCCTGGGGGCCTCGCTCGCGGTGGCGCTCACGCTTGCGAGCGTCTGGCCCCAACTTAGCCGGGGCCAATTCTCGCTTCCGTCCACTTTGCACACGATGGGAGCCCCGTTGTTGTGGCGGGATTTGGGCTGGGCCGGTCCGGGTTCGTTTTGGCTGGGCCTCGTCCTGATCGTAACGATGGCGGTTCTTTTTGTCGTCGGGCGGTTCACCACCGGCCTCGCGACCGAGGGCTCCCCGCCCGGGCGCCTGCTGGCCGCCCTGGGGACAATAGTGCTGGTGGCGTGTTTCGCGGCCGGCATTAATTACGCATATCGCTGGATCTTTGGCCTGTGGATGGCGCAGTGGCTGTGGCAGCAGGCCTCGGTCCCGGCGCCGCGGCGGCGAAATTGGACCGTGCGACTCGGCTGCGTCCTGGTGTTCCTCTGCATCTGGTCGGATGGATTGCTGGCCCTGACGGTCAATCTGCTGTTCCCACCCCTCAGCCCCGCCGGTCGGCAGGAACTTCAACTCGTGTGGCGCCTGTGCACCCAGCCGCTCCACTGGTTGCTCATGATGCTGCTGGCCGGTTGGCTGCTCGATGCCGCCATCGCGATCGGCAAGGAATGGGCGGCCGATCGTGCGACGGCCTGATCCTGCGGTGGATCCGGCCGGCCGGCCACCGGCCGCCGCCGAATGCTTTTCCGGCGCGGCGGCCTTCAGAATTTTCCCGGCGGCTCCTCGGCCGTCTCTTCCGCCATGAAACTATCTAGTGCGCGCTGGCGTTGGCGATCGCCATCAGCCACTGCGAATACGGGCCGTTCATGGCGGCGTTCACCTCGGCGGCATCCAGCTGGTAGATGAAGATCGAATACCCGATCACCGAGACCGGTTTTTTCACACGGAGGTACGCCGTCAGGCGCGCCAGGCGCAACCCATCGTAGCGCTGCCAGCTGCGCTGAAAGGCTCGCGCCGTGCCCGCCCGTTCCAGGTCCCGGCGGACCTCGGGGTTCTGTGAGAATTCACGGAAGTAGGGTTCGCGCGCGCGCAGGGTCTGGTATTCCTTCTCGTATTCGGGGTTCCAGGCGCCGCCGGTCGTGCCATAGGCCTGCTGGAGATTCGTGGCGCTGATGCAATAAAGGCCGGGCCCCGGCTCGTACCACGGGTGCTCGATCTTGAATCCGTTCACGAAGGGCAGCTTAGTCGCCGCGATGTGATAGTAATCCGGCTCGCCGGAGCCGAAGTAGGAAAGGTACACCGGTTGCGCCGTCGGCCCGGAATTGTGGGTGCGCAGCCACGCCGCCAGCCCCGGCAAATCCTGGCCCCAGTCGAGCGAGCTGTCGACCAGGAGCCGGTAACCGTTGGCCGGTCCGCCGGCGAACACGTTGAAAAAAGCGAGGTAATGCGGGGCCGCGCCGAGATTCGCGGCGAGCTGCCCGGCCACGAGCAGGACCGGCAGGATCGTCCGCCAGCGCCCGGCGAGCACGCCCGGCGCCGCGAGCCCGCCGATGAGGATGAAGAGCACGGGATAGGTCGGCAGGATGTGGCGGTGGCCGATGTTCAACTTGCTGGCGAGCGAGATGGCCCAATAGCCGGCAAAAAGCACGACCAGCGGCGCGATGGCCGCCAGCCGGACTTTCTGTCGATGGCGCGCCGCCACCACCAGGCCGGCTGCGAGCGCCACGAGCACCGCCACCGGCGTTTTCCAGAGAAACGCCAGCGGGAAAAAACTCACCCAGCCATAGATGCCATGCTGGCCGGCGAGGAAGGCGGCGCGCGCCGCCGCCGACTGCACCACCCACGCATAGCCGTACAGGAACGCCTCCGGCAGCAGGTGCCACGCGCGGCAAAATTCCACCAGCCGGCCATGGATGCCGATATACGGCAATACGTCCTGCCAGACGACGGTGTATTGTTCGGCGGGCGGAACCCCGGGGGCGAAGCCGGAATAGCGGAAGCCATAGAAAGCCCAGATGATCGCGACCGCCACGGCGGCATGGCCGAGCGTCGTCACGGCGCCGATCCGCCACCAGCGCCGCCGCCGGCCGACCGGGTCGAGCGCGGCGCGCGACACGAGCAGCACAAGCATCATGGGCGGCAGCAACACGGCCGAATATTTTGCCACGCAGGCCAGGCCCAGCAGGGCGGCGCTCAGCAGGCCGTTCCTCCAGCCCGGGTCGGACAGGTGCCGCCAGAAGGCTCCGAGGCTCGCCAGCAGGAAGAACACCGCCGGCACGTCGGAAGTCGTGAGCGCAGCGTGCGCGAGGAAATTCGGGCAGAGGGCATAGAAGGCGAGCGAGAGGAAGCCGGCGGGCGTGCCGAACAACCGACGCGACCAGCAAAAGACCAGCACGCCGGTGGCCACGGAAAACAGCGTCATCAGCGCGCGGCCCGCCATCAGCATCGGCCAGTGATCATGGCCCGTCTCGTAGAAGAATTGGTGGCCCACCACCGAGCCATCAGACGTCCGCCAGTAGATGTTGTCGGCCAGCGGCGGCGGGGGCGCGCCCATCAGCCACGCCGGCAGGCCGGCGACGCGTTGCGGCAGGTTGCCGTTTTCGGGCTGGATGCGATAGTCGCCATATTTGTTGTAGAAATAACCACCCGTAAGGTGGAGCAGCTCATCGGCCGTGACGCTTTCCCGGGACACCGCCCAGAGCGCGAGTCCCGCATGCAGGGCCAGCAAGGCCGCCACGCCGGCGGCGATCGTCCAGGAAGTTCGGCGGTCGGCGGCAGGGGTCATGCGCGGGGTGCCCGGCTCAGGCCAGGGCGGCGCGCACGACCTCGCAGGTGAAATCACACTGGTCGCGCGTCATCTCGGGGAAAATCGGCAGCGACAGGATCGAGCGCGCCGCCTCCTCGGCACAGGGAAACGCCCCGGCCGCGTAACCGAGGCCGGCATAGGCCTTCTGGCGGTGGATCGGAATCGGGTAATGCACGACTGTCTGCACCCCGCGTTCCAGGAGTTTCTGCGCGACGACATCGCGGTCATGGCGCGGGAAGCGCACGACGAAGAGGTGATAAACATGGCGACCACACCACGGCATCTCGCGCGGCAGCACCACGCCGGCGCAGTCGCGCAGGTTTTCGCGATACCAGCCCGCCACGTGCTGGCGCTGGTCGTTCCAGCGGGCGAGGTGCCCGAGCTTCACGTGCAGGATCGCGGCCTGCAGCGTGTCGAGGCGCGAGTTGTAGCCCGGGATCTCGTGCTGGTATTTGACGACGGAGCCCCAGTTGCGCAGGAGGCGCAGCTTGGCGGCGAGGGCATCGTCCTGGGTCGTGACCGCCCCGCCATCGCCAAACGCCCCGAGATTCTTCCCGGGATAAAAGCTGAAACCCGCCGCGACGCCGAGCGTGCCGCAATAACGCCCGTCCGCCAGCTTGGCGCCATGGGCCTGCGCGGCATCCTCGATCAGGTGCAGGCCGTGTTGCGCGCAGAGCGGCGCGATCGCGGCGATATTGGCCGGCTGTCCGTACAGGTGGACCGGCATCACGGCCTTCGTTCGCGGCGTGATGGCGGCCGCAATGGCGGCCGGGTCGATCAGGTAATCCTCGAGGCGGCAATCGACGAGCACCGGCTTGGCGCCGGCATGGGACACCGCCTCGGCGGAGGCGATGAAACTGTTGGCCACGGTGATGACTTCGTCGCCGGGGCCGATGCCGAGGCCCCGGCAGATGAATTGCAGCGCATCGGTGCCGGAGCCGAGCCCGACCGCATGCCGGCTGCCGGTGGCCGCCGCGAACGCGGCCTCGAACTCCGCGCACTCCGGCCCGTGGATGAACTGGCCGTGGCGCAGCACGCGATCGATGGCCGCGTCGAGCTCCGGCCGGAGCTGCGCGGTCTGTCGCGGCAGATCCTGGAAGGGGACTTTGAAGGAGCCGGGCATGGGGATCAGGCGTTTCGTTGGGCGCGCCACAGTCTCCAGAATGCGAACAGTCCCGTCAAGGTGCGCCACATGACCTTGAAGCGCGAGGCCGAGGCCACGCCCCCGAGCCGCGGCTTCATGTCGACGTCGACCTCGACGAAGGTGGCGCCGAGGTCGCGCAGGCGCACCAGCGCCTCGACCAGCATCGGGATGCCGCGCTGCGTGAGGGTGACGCGGGTGAAGAGTTCGCGACGGTAGGCATGGATCCAGTTGACGTCGCGCAGGCGCAGCCCGAAGAGCAGGGCAACCAGCTTCGGATAAAGCCAGGCGTTGAAACGCATCAACGGGTTGTAGCCGCGGCGGGATCGGCGGACGCCGACGATGACGTCGGCCCGTCCAAACTGACTCGTGTAAGGCGCGAGGTCCGCCGCCGCGGCGGGCATGTCCGCCGGCCACAGGATCAGGTAGTCGCCCACGGCCCGCTGCACCCCGGTGCGGAAGGCGCCGCCGATGCCCTGGTTGGCTTGGTGCACGGCGGCCACCCCGGGCAGGCCGGCCGCGAGCCGGTCGGCGATCGCGGCCGTGCCGTCGCGGCTGCCATCATTGACGATGATGATCTGGGCGGGCACCCCCAGCGTCGCCAGCGCGCCGTGGAGCTGGCGCACGCCGCCCTCGAGCAGCGCCTCCTCGTTGAACGCGGGCAGGACGACGCTGAGCGCGACCGGCGTCGGACTCATGCGCGCGGGCGGACCAGCCGGGCGGGAACGCCGGCCACCGTCGCGCCGGCCGGCACGTCCTTAAGCACCACCGCGCCCGCGCCGATCATCGCGCCCTCGCCGATGGTGATGCCGCCGAAGACCAGCGCGCCCGAGCCGATCGACGCCCCGCGTTTGACCGTGACACGCTCCATTTTCCAGGCGCCAGTGCCCGCCGTGGCCGTGCGGGGATTGCGATCGTTGATGAACATCACCCCGTGGCCGACGAAGACATCGGCCTCGAGCGTCACGCCCGAGCAGATGAAGGTGTGGCTCTGGATCCGGCAACGCGGGCCGACGTCGACGTCGCGCTGGATCTCGACGAAGGTTCCGATCATCGCGTCGTCGCCAATGCGACAGCCATAGAGATTGACGAACGCGTTCAGCCGCACGCGCTCGCCGAGCACGACATCGGGCGTGACGCGGTAGAGGGGCGAGTCGGGCACCGGCGTCATGGCGCGACAATTTTGACGGCCTGGCCGCGGTTGGCCAGCGAGGCGAGCGCCGCCTCCATGGCGAGGACGACCGCGAGGCCCATGCGCCCGTCGGAGGCCGGCGTCCGCCGGCTGCGGACGCACTCGACGAATTCCGCGTCCTGCTTCATGAGCGGTTCGGAAAGCTTGACCTTCGGGATCGTGATCTGGCCGTCGCGGAGGATCATGTGGAACTCGCCAAACGACGCATAGTGGTCGGCCGTCACGCCCTTGTCGTAATACCGGATCGGCTCGAGGTTGTTCATGTCGTCCCACACCGCCATCTTGTGGTCGCCGACGATGGTGAGCTGCCGGACCTTGCGCGGGTTGAGCCAGGAGGTGTGCGCGTGGCAGACGACGTTGCCCGGATACTGCAGCGTGAGGAAGCCCACGTCCTCGACGTTCTTTTGCAGCACGCAATTACCCGTGGCCGAAACCTCGAGCGGCAACGCGCCGAGGAGAAAATTGAAGATCGAGATGTCGTGGCTCGCCAGGTCGAAGATGGCGCCGACGTCGGTGCGTACCGGCCCCAGATTCGTGCGGACGGCGTCCATATAGTAGATCCGTCCGAGTTCGCCGCGGTCGAGGTCAACCTTCAGGTGCAGCACGCCGGGGTTGTAGAGGAAGACATGGCCGACCATCAGGATGCGGCCGTGCTTCGCCGCCAGTTCCATCAGTTCGCGGCACTCGGCGGAGGTGCGCGCCAGGGGCTTCTCGCAGAGCACGTCCTTGCCCGCTTCGAGCGCGGCTTTCACCAGGGCGTGATGGGTTCCGGTCGGCGTCGCGATGACGACCGCGTCGACGTCTTTCGCGTGGGTGATGTCCGCCGCGCTGGTCGTGAACTGGACGTCGCGAAAGAGTTTGCGGGCGGCTTTCAGCCGCGTTTCGGACGAGTCGCCCACGCGCACGACCTCCGCGCCGTCGATCATCTGAAAATTCCGCACGTGGTTCGGTCCCCATTGGCCGAAGCCGATCACGCCGATCCGCACGGGGGTGGGGGAACTGCTCATCGGGTCAAGATTCGCGAGCGGCGGGGGCGGGTGTCGAGTGCTAAGTCCATGGCCCCGGGCGGCTACCCGCCATTGACGGGGCCGTCGAGTGCGGCCTGCAGCGCCGCGGCATCGAGACGGAAAATCAGGATGGCATGGCCGGCGTTCGCGTCCGGCGGGCGCCGCTGGAGATATTTGCAGAGCCGGGCAAAACGCAAGCGGTCGAAGGCATCGGAATCGCGCGGCGCATTCCGATAAAGCTTCTCCCATTCCGGCCGCCACGGGCCGCAATACTTGGAGTAGACCTCCGCCAGTGAGGTGGCACTGATGCAATAAAGCCCCGGCCCGTACGCCTGGGTCGCAACGGGCGGCCGGGCGATGTTGGTGTCGGGCAGGAAGTGGGTCGGATTCACGCCATAGTGCGGCGGCCACGCGCTGCCAAAATAGGAGAGGTAAACCGGCTCGCCCGCCTGCCGGTGCTGGCCCAGCCAGTCATGCAGCGCCGGCAGCGCCTGGCCCCAGTCGAGCGAGCTGTCCACCACGAGGCGGTACGCGCGACCCGGGCCGCCCGAGGCGACATTGAAAAAGGCGAGGTAATCGGGCCGGGCCGCGACGGATTCGACCGCGGTCGCGACGAGGAGTGCCAGCGTGGTCTGCTGCCAGCGGCGGCCGAGCGCGGCCAGCCCGCCGAGCGCGATGAAAAGCGGCGGATAAAAGGCCAGGATGTGGCGGTGCCCGATGTTCAAATGGCTGGTCAACGCGGCGACGGCCACGACCAGCGCGAGGACCACCAGCGGTGCCGCCCGCAGGAACGCCGTGCGGGTGGTGCCGGGAGCCGCGGCCCGGAGGCGGATCCAGCCGGCCGCGAACGCGAGCACCAGCGCCGCGAGCATCCCCACGGGCGTCTTCACGAAAAACAGCGTCGGGAAGAACTGCCACCAGCCGTGCAGGCTGTATTCGCCCGCAAAGAAGGCCGGCCGCGCGGCTTCGCCGGCGAGCACGTTGGCCAGGCCGTAAAGCCAGGCCTGCGGCAGAAGGTGCCAGTGCGCCGCGAAGACGAGCAGCGAGCCCTTGGCCCCCGCCAGCTGGATCATCTGCTCCCATGACCAGGCGAAACGGTCGAGCGGCGGCGCGTCCGGCGCACGGGCCGCATAGCGGAACGAATAAAACGCCCAAACGACCAACCCCGCCGCCGCCGCCTGGCCGAGGCCCAGCACCAGGTTGCGGCCGATGCGCGCGGACCGCCCGCCCGGGCCGGCACGCAACAGGCCATCGATCGCGATCAGCAGTGCATAGATCGGCGCGATGAGCAGCCCGTTGAACTTCGCGACCAGCGCCAGGCCGCTGCAGAGGCCCGCCAGGGCGCCGGAGCCGACGTCGCGCCGCTCCAGGTGCCGCCAGAAGCACCACGCGGCGAGCGTGAGGCACAACGCGATCGCCATGTCTGAGGTGGCCAGCGCGCTGTGCGCGAGGAAATCGGGATAAAAAACATAGAAGCCCAGCGCGACGAGCCCGCTGGTATCGCCATACCAGCGCCGGGCGACACAGAAGACAAAGGCGCCGAGCCCGACGCCGAACAGCGCATTGAGCGCGCGTGCGCCGAGCAGCATGCGGTCGGTGGGATTGTTGAGGCCGTACAGGAAGTCCCACCCGAGCTGCCAGTAATCGGACACTCGCCAGCGGGCCTCATCCATTGGGAAGCGCGCGCCGAGCGCGAGCGGCGCGAGTCCCTGCACGCGCTGCGGGAGATTCCCGTTCTCGAAATGCATCCGGTAATCGCCGAACCGATCGTAGGCGTAGCCCGCAGTGAGGTGCGGCAGTTCGTCGGAGGTCTGGCTCCAGTGCCGCGAGGCCGACACCGCCTGTCCCCAAAAAAGCGCTAGCAGCAGTGCGGCCAGCAGCGGCACGAGTCGGTGGGGGGGAGGGGAGGCTGGGGAAGACGGCGCCACGCGGTTTCCGAGGCGAGCGTGATTGTGGGGTCGCGGCGGAGCAAGCCCGCACCGGTTCCGGGCCGTGGGATTGCCTTGCTCCACCGGAGGCCCGTGGCTCACTGAGGCCGATTCCCGCTGCATGAACACCGACGAATACTCCAACCTGGGGCGCGTGGAGCGCGAGCACTGGTATTACGCCGGCAAGCGGGAACTCGTCCGGCGCTGGCTCGAACGCACCGGTGTCCTCGGTCGCGAGACCGTCCTGCTGGATTGCGGCGCCGGCACCGGGCTGTTCGCCGAGGAAATGCGCGCCCTTTGCCGGGTGCGCGTGCTCGACGACCATGCGGAATCGCTCGCGATCCTGCGCACGCGCTTCTCGGCGGAGGAAATCATCGAAGGGTCCGCGACCTCGATCCCCTTCCCGACGCCCTCGGTCGACGTCGTCACGGCGCTCGACGTGCTCGAGCACATCGCGAATGACGTGGGCGCGGCGGCGGAATTGCGGCGTGTCCTGCGCCCGGGCGGCATCGCCGTCGTGACCGTGCCCGCCATGATGTCGCTGTGGGGCTACTGGGATGTGGCCTTGCATCATCACCGGCGCTACACGCGGAAAGGGCTGGGCGCCTTGTTTCCCGCCGACACCTGGGAAATCCTGCACCTCAACTACACGAACGTCGTCGTCTTTCCCGGCGTCTGGCTCGTGCGACGCTGCCAGCGCTGGTTCAATCCCCGGGGGGCGAGCCGGGTCGAGGACATGGTGCCGGCGGCAGGGTTGAACCGCCTGCTGCGCTGGGTGTTTGTCCAGACCGGCCTGTGGCGCGGCGTGCCCTTTCCCTTCGGTGTCAGCCTGCTGCTGGTCGCGCGCAAACGGATCAGTTCGTGAATCGCGCCTCGGCCAGCAGCGTGCCGCGCGCATCGCGCACATAGACGACCGCGTGGCGCGGATCGAAGTCGGGCATCCGCGGCAGCGCGAGGCTGAGGCGCGCGATGGGCGGCAGCGGCCGTTCCCAGGCGGCGGCGAGTGTGACCAGGCTGCGTCCGGACAGATCGAGTCCGACGGCCTCGAGCGGGGCGTCGGCGGGCGTCCAGCGCTGGATCACGCGCACGGGCTCGTCGAGGGCGGCCAGTTCGATGCGCGCGACGGTGCTCCCCGGCGGCAGGGCCGCGATGACTTGCAGGCGCTCCGCCGGCAGGCCGGCAACCGGTGCGGCAAGGCGCTGCACCTCGGCGGTGCCCAGCGGCACGATGTCGCGCCCGCGCCGGACCCAGAACTCGTATTGCTCCAGTGCAAACGCCGGGGCGAAGTGAGCGTGGAGATACTTCTCGAGCGGGCTGGCGGTCGAAAAGCCGTTGGCGGCGAGGAAATCGAGGAGGCCCCGCTGGACGACGATGACGGGCCGGCCGGCGCGGTCGAGCGCGGCGGCGATCTCCGCCTGCTGGGCCGGGTTCAACAGCGTGAACCAATGTGTCGTGTCGGCCAGGGTCGGTGGCGGCAGTCCCGTCCAGGCGTTGAAGCTGAACATGCCGGGAAACGAAAACAACATGTCGCCGTGGGCCGTGGCGTTCAGCGCGAGGACGCGCAGCCCGCTGGCGAACCCTTCCGGCAACCGCAAGCCGGCCGCACCGTGGAGCCGCAGAGGCTCGCTCGCGGCATAGCGTTCTTCGCCGATGACCGCCAGCCGGCCGGTCGCGCCAACGGCCAACGCGAGCGCGGCCACCGCCACCGCCGCGGGCGCGCGTGAGGCGCCGCGCGCCGCGAGCAACCGGCCGGCATCGTGCAGGCCGAGCGCCATCAGCGGCACAATAAGAAACGTGCCCCAGGCCACCTGGCTGCCGGCCACGGGATACGCATGCAGGTATTGGAGCACCAGCAACAGGCCGATCCACGTCGCGACGCGCGGGGGGGCCGCCGGATCCGCCGGCGCCAGGCGGACCGCGAACACCCAGGCGAGCGGCACCAGGTACGACATGGTGAGGCTATGGGCGGTGAACGGTGTCCATTCGAGGCAGGCGAGCGCGTAGGCCAGCACCAGCCCCAGACGGAGGAGCAGGATGAGCCAGACGGCATCGCGCTCCGGCTGCCACCAGCGTCGGGCCGCCAGGAGCAGCGAGACAATCCCGGCGATGGTGGCGCCTGCCTTCCACGCCGGCGCAAAGCTGTAGACGCCGGGGTGACGCAGCGGCCCGAGCAGGATGCCTTCGAGCAATTCGCGCGCCGTCGTGCCGCGGACGACGACCGCAACGAGCACGGCCGCGCCCAATCCGGCGCCCGCCACCGCCGTCCAGCCGGCCTGTCGCCAGGTCGTAGCCGGACTGCGCTCGCGCCAGGCGACGGCGAACATGGTGACCGCCGCCACCACGGCCTGCCCGCAAAACACCCGGCCCCAGGCATCGTCGAGCTTCGCGTGCATCAGCGCGATGGGCAGGACCGCCAGGAGAATGACCGCCGCCGCGGACGCCAGGCGCGCCTCGCGGGGATTCGCCAGCTTAACGGCGAACCAGGCGCCGGCGCCGGCGAGGAGGAAGATCCCGACATTGATCTTGGTCAGCAGCAGCGCCGCCGTGACCAATCCGGTGACCACGGCCAGCGCGGTCAGCCGCAAGCGGACGATGCACCCGGCGCCAGCCCAGGCGCCCAGCGCCACAAGCACCGCGATCAATCCACCCGGGTGCCCCGGCTCGCTCACCATCAGCCACAGGTGGAAAAAGGACAGGCCGAGGGTGAACCCCGCCAGCGCGACCGACCGGGTCTGGCGCCATACGAGGGCGGCGCAAGCGGCGGCCGACCCCAACCAGCATAGAACCGTGATCAGCCGGGCGTTGGTGTTGGTAAAGGCGTAGCCCAGCACGCGATGGCCGAGGTCGTGCAGGACATAGAAGAACGGTCCGTACTGGCTGTAGACCTGCGCATAGAGCCCGCCATGCGCGGAGTAATTGCGAAGCGAGATGAGGACATAGCCCTCGTCGTCATACGCCATGAACACCGTGAACAGCAGCCAGTAGGCGACCAGGGCCAGCGCGGCGCCGGCGAGCCACAGGGAGAGAATGCCGAGCCGCCTAGCCAAGGCCGGTCTTGTGTTTGACGAGATACGTCGGCCGCTGTTTCACCTCGTCGTAGACGCGCGCGAGGTATTCGCCGAGCACGCCGATGCCGATCAACTGGACGCCACCGAGGAAGAGCACGAGGGTGACGAGCGTCGTGAAACCGGTCTGCGCGATTTCGATGCCAAGCAGGCGACGGACGACGAAAAAGGTTCCCAACACGAAGCCGATGCCGCTCACGAATCCGCCGATGTAGGTCAGCATCCGCAACGGCAGGTAGGAAAAACTGAACACGCCGTCGAAAGCATAGCGGGCCAGCCGGAGCAGGGTCTGCTGCGGTTTGCCCGCCGCGCGTTCCTGCCGATCGTAGACGATGTCAGCGGTGCGGAAACCCACCCATGCTCGCAGGCCGGGGAAGTAGCGATTGCGCTCCGGGAGGCGCTTCACGGCGTCGACCGCGACGCGATCCATCAGGCCGAAGGTGCCGGCGTTCGACGCGATCGGGAAATCGGACACACGGCTGAAGCAGGCATGGAACAGGTTCATGCCGAGCCGGCGCAGCCCGGTCTCCTGGCGCGAGCGGCGCACGGCGCGCACAACCTCGGCGCCCTCACGCCACTTCGCGACGAGTTCGGGGATGCACTCCGGCGGGTCCTGCAGGTCGGCGTCCATCGTTACGACGGCCTCACCGGTCGCGTGCACCAGGCCGGCGGTGATGGCGGCTTGGAAGCCGAAATTCCGGCTGAATTCGATCAGGGTGAAGCGCGGGTCCTTTGCCGCCTGGGCCCGGATCAGCTCGACCGAACGGTCGCGGCTGCCGTCGTCGACGAACAAGGCGGACCAGGTCACGCCACGCTGCCCGTCGAACACCGCCGTCAGGCGCGCCAGCAGTTCCGGCAGGACCGGCTCCTCGTTGAAAATCGGGATGACGACCGTGACGGCGGGCAGGCTCATGAATCCGCGGAAGTCAAGACGGCCCGGGCGGCCGTGGCGAAAACAAAAAACTGTCAGCTTTCCGACTGCGCCGTGGCCAGGCGGCGTGCCCGCGCGAGCTGCAGCACGACGATGGCGAGCAGAACCGCCTGAGCGGCCCACCAGGGCACCGGCAGCAAGTCGGCGAGGAACGGTTGCCCGCCGACGAGCTTGCGGTCGAGATTGAATTGGGCGACCGGATCGAGGCCGGCGGCATACGCGGCGAGCGTCATGCCGTCTCCGCGCCCCAGCTGCAAGGCGCAGCCGGCGTAGTGCAGGGCAATGCCGAGGGCGAAGTCGACCGCCGCCAGCGCCGCCAACAGGACCCGCAGGCTGCGAGCGTCGCCGTCGGCGAGCACCCGCGGCAGTCGCGAGGCGGCGAGCGCGAGACCGAGCAGCACCAGCGGTTGCAGGCAGATGTGGGCTACCCCGAGCACCTCGACCGTTCCGTGGACCGCGATCCCGAGAACAACCACGGCGGGAATGGCCCAGAGCCAGAGACGCCCGTGCGGTACTTGCGGCCGCCAGTCCCGGCGGGCCCACATGGTGGCCAGCAGCGCCAGCGTCGGCGTGCCGAAGGCAAAGACGAGATTGGTTTGGTAGAAGGTGAAGGCCGCATCGTGGAACCGGGTCCACGGATTGGTCTGGGCGAACACCGCGAGTTCGCGGATTCTCCCCACCGGCGGCACAAAGGTGTACCACAACTTCTGCCCGATGGCGGCGAGGTTCTCCCCCAGGCCCATCCGGGCGAAACCGGTCACCGTCGAGTTGGCGAGGAACGTGGTGGCCACGCCATAGTGAATGATGCCGTAACCCAGCCACGGGAGGAAGAGCGCGGCGGCGGTGGCGGCGGCGAGGCCGACGGTCCGGCGAAACGCCGGCTCCCGCCAGCGTGCGCCATTGCTCCCCAGCCAGGCGCCGCCAAACGCCAGCAGCCAAACGCAGGCGGAATAGTGCGTGAGCGAGCCCAGCGTCAGCAACGCGAACCCCAGCACGACGCGCCGCGGCGTCTCCGCGCGGGCGCACAACAGGTGCAGGCCGGCCAGGACGAAGAAGGCGGTGATGAGCTTGGTCCAGGGATAGGTCGCATTCTGGAGAAAAAGCGGCAGAAGCAGCACGCCGGCCGCGGTGGCGGCGATCGCGGCCCGGCCCCCGCCGAACCGGCGGGCGAACAAGGCCACGGGCAGGAACGCCAGCGAGTTCAGCAGGAGCATCTGCACCTGATGCCGGGCAAATGCGGCGCCAGTGACCCACAGCAACGCTGCGTCCGCCAGGTTGGCGAGCGGCGGCCGGGCCGTGAAGGGAAAGAACCGGCGGAATTCCGCATCCTCGGATTGCAGGTGGAGAAACAACCGCGCCCGCCGGTAATGTTCCTCCCAATCGATCATCCACGCTCCGCCCGAATAGCTCGCGACCGTCGCGACCAGGACCAAGAGGACCACGCTCGTCAGCGCCCAGGTGGAAAGCAGCTCGCGTACCGTGGCATCACGGCAAAGCGCCGCGACGCTGCCGCGCCGCACCAGGGCCGCTCCGGCGAGGACAACATAGCCGCCGCCGATCCATCCGAGTCCGACCCCGGACAAATAAACGGCGAAGACCGCGCCGCCGAGCAGGCCCACGGCAAACGCGACACCCGTGCACCACGCCTCGGCCGGGGTCAGATCGTCGCGCGGCGCGGGCGCGAGCGCCATCCCGCCCCCGCACACCGCGATGACGAACAGGAGCCAGTCGCGAACGGATTCCCAGGGCATCGCGCTAGCGCGGCGTCAGCGGGAACGGTTCCGATCCCGCGCCGGACACGGATCGGCCTTGATCCAGGGGCGCGTGCCGCACTCGCGACCACCATCGAACCGGGCTTCGGTCGTCATCCGCCGGGAGGCTCCGCCCGAACCATGCAAGGCGACGAAGGTCCCGCTGCGCCTGCTTGACCGCATGACCGCGCCTCATCGCACCAGGTTGTACTTCACGATGGCGTAGATGGCGCGGAAACCGTCGCGCCAGCCGATCTTCTTTCCTTCCGCATAGGTGCGGCCGTAGTAGGAGATGCCGACCTCGTAGATCCGGCACTCCTTCAACGCGGCGACCTTGGCGGTGATCTCGGGCTCGAAGCCAAACCGGTTCTCTTCGATCCGGATCTGCGCGAGCACCTCGCGGCGGAACACCTTGTAGCAGGTCTCCATGTCCGTGAGGTTGAGATTGGTGCACATGTTGGAAAGCAGGGTGAGGAAGCGGTTGCCCACCATGTGCCAGAAATAGACCACGCGGTGCGCCTCGGCGCCCATGAAGCGCGAGCCAAAGACGACGTCGGCCTTGTTGTCGACAATCGGCCGCAGCAGGCGCGGATATTCCTGGGGATCGTATTCCAGGTCGGCGTCCTGGACGAGGACCGCATCGCCCGTCGCGGCGGCGAAGCCGGTGCGGAGCGCCGCGCCCTTGCCCTGGTTGCGCTCGTGGTAGATGACCCGGGTCACCAGCGGCTCGATTTCGGTTCGCAGGATGTCGCGCGTGCCGTCCTGCGAGCAGTCGTCGACCACGATGATCTCCTTGTCCACCACGGGCGAGGCGCGCACCGCGTCGACGATCGCGCGGATGGTGGTCCGCTCGTTGTAACAGGGTATGACGACAGACAGCTTCACGCGCGCCCGGTCACGCTAGGGCCGGCACCCGGCGAGGAAAGCCTATTTCGTCGTTGCAGCCGGGGGGCGCACGCCGGGGCAGACGGCCGCAAGGGCCAGCCGATCCGCCCCGTACGGCCTTGACGGCGGCGAAGCCGCCCGGACATCGTGGCCGCGTGGATTCCCGGCCGTCGCCCTTCAAGCTCGCAGCGTTGTGCGTCCTCGCCCTGGCCGCGGCCGGCGCCGGCCTGTGGTGGTTCCGGCTCCATGATTACAGCCTCGCGCGCTCGGTCGAGGCGGGGATCGACGTCTTGCGCGAAGCCGGACCACTGGCATTTTTCGGCGCGATGGCCTTGCTGCCGGCGGTCGGCTGCCCGGTGCTGCTGTTCAGCCTCACCGCGGGTTCGGCCTTTTCGGCGCAGCTGGGCATGCCGGCGGTGCTGCTCTGTTGCACCGCCGCCCTCGCGGCGAACATGGCGCTGACCTATTGGCTGACCGCCGCTGCGCTCCGTCCCTGGCTGGAGCGGCTGGTGACCCGGACAAAGTACCGGGTGCCCGAGCTGAAGGAAGCCGACCATGCCGAACTGACCCTGATTCTGCGCATCACGCCAGGACCGCCGTTCTTTCTGCAGAGTTACATCCTCGGCCTGGCCCGCGTGCGGTTCTTCACCTACATGTGGGTCTCGCTGGTCGCCATCATGCCCATGGTGGCGGGCTGCGTGATCTTCGGCGACGCCATCCTGCATGGCAAGGCGCGGGTCGCAATCCTGGGCGCGAGCGCGCTCATCGGCCTGTCCCTCATCGTTCATTTCGTGCGGCGGCACTATGGGAAAAACCGAACCTGACCCGACGCTCGACGACGGCGGCCGCATTCGCAGCGTGACGGAGTTCACCCGCGACGTGAAGGCGTTGCTCGAGGGCGGCATCGCCCCCTGCTGGGTGCGCGGCGAGGTCTCCAACCTGCGCGCCCAGGCCAGCGGGCACGTTTACTTCACGCTCAAGGATGCCGCCGCGCAGCTGGCCTGCGTGCTCTTCCGCGGCGACGCCGTGCGGCAATCCGTGGCGCTGCGCGACGGCCTGCAGGTGCTGGCGTTCGGCGAGGTCGGCGTCTACGAGGCGCGCGGCCAGTACCAACTCGTCGTCCGGGCCCTGGTCGACCACGGCGCCGGCCGGCTCCGCCAGGAGTTCGAGCAATTGAAGCAGCGTCTCGCGGCCGAGGGCCTGTTCGATGCCGCGCGCAAGCCGGCCTTGCCCGCCTTGCCGCGCACGATCGGCTTCATCACCTCGCCGACGGGCGCCGCCGTGCGCGACTTCATCCGCATCCTGCAACGGCGGGGCTGGACCGGACGGCTCGTGATCCTGCCGGCCAAGGTGCAGGGCGAGGGCGCCGCCGCCGAGATGGTCGCGGCCCTGCAGGCGGCGGAGGCGCTGGGCATTTTTGAATTGCTCGTCCTCGGACGGGGCGGCGGCAGCATCGAGGACCTGTGGGCCTTCAACGAGGAACCGCTGGTGCGCGCCGTCGCGGCCTGCCGCCTCCCGGTGATCTCGGCCGTCGGGCATGAGATCGATTACACCCTGTGCGATTTTGCCGCGGCCGTCCGCGCCGAAACGCCCAGCGCCGCCGCGGAGCTGATCTCGAGCCGCTTCCTGGACTGCCGCGACCGCCTGGAGCGCGCCGGCGGGGCGCTCTTCGATCACGCCGCCTCCGCGCTGCGCCGGTCGGGCGAGCGCCTCGACCATGTCCGCAGTCGCCTGCGCCTGTTGTCGCCCGTCGCCGCCATCGAACAATATCAGCTCCGGCTCGACGACTTCACCAACCGCCTGGCCGCCGCCCTGCGCGCGGGCGTGCAGGATCGCCGCGAGCGGCTCGCCGGGCAGCGCGCCCGGCTGGCGGCGACGTCGCCGGCGAAGCGCGTGCAACTCGAATCGCACCGCCTGCTCGCGCTGTGGAAACGCCTGGAGTCGGCGAGCCCGGCCTCCGTGCTGAAGCGCGGGTTCGTCATTGCGCGCGACGCCGACGGCCGGCCGATCGCGCGGGCCGGGGGGATTGCGCCGGGCCAGATGCTGGTCAACGAATTTCACGACGGGCGGGTTCGCACGCGCGTCGAGGGCCGGGAATAGGGCGCGGCCCTGCCGGCTCCCACGAGTTGAGCGGCTCGCCGCCGCCGTTTGCCAACCGCCGAACCCTGCCTATGTTCTCCCGTGTGAAGAAACCCACCCTGCTGGTGCTGACCTTGCTGGTCGCCGCGACGATCGCGGGCGTCCTGCTGCGCGCCGCCGACACTCCCATGAAAAAGAATTCCCCCTCTGCTGGTCCCGCCTGCGCGATTGATGGTGAGAAATCCGCCTGCGGCCTGCCGTCCAACGTCGTCATCGACATGGCCAAGACCGCGGTGCAGCACACCGACGCCGAATGGCGCGCGCTGCTGACGCCCGAGCAATACCGCGTCGCCCGCCAGCAGGGCACCGAGCCGCCGTTCCACAACGCCTATTGGGACAACCACGAGGACGGCGTCTACTTCTCCGTGTGCAGCGACACGCCGCTGTTCGACAGCCGCGACAAGTTCGATTCCGGCACGGGCTGGCCGAGCTTCACCAAGCCGATCGAGCCCGCCTTCGTCGCCGAGGAACGCGACGTGAGCTACGGCATGATCCGCACGGAAGTGCACAGCGCCGTCGACGGGGCGCACCTGGGGCACGTATTCGACGACGGCCCCGCCCCGACCGGCCTGCGCTATTGCATCAATTCCGCCTCGCTGCGGTTCATGCCGCGCGCCGAATACGACGCCTGGGTGGCGAGGAACAGCGCGGCCAAGGCCGGCGCCAAGTGACGCGTCACTGGTACAGCCAGAACTTCTTCGTTTCCGCGCGGTAGACGTCCGCCCGGGCCGCCCAGTTCGCGAGGAACGAGGCGACATTGATGCCGCCGCCCTCGCGCGCGAGGGCGGCAAACCACGCGTTGGAGCCGACGTGGATCTTGAAGGTGCGCTGTTCGTTGCTGGTCAGCACGGCGAAGGGATTCAGCCGCGACCAGCGCGCCGCCTGCTTGTGCAGGTAGAAGGACAGCTCGGTCGGGTGCCAGGCGTTCCAGTCGGTGACCTCGACGTAGACGCCAGTCACGGGCTTCCCCTGCACGTCGACGCCGTTGCGTTTCACGAACGCGATACCGGGAATCTTGTACGCGTCCATCGCCTTGACGATCTCGTCGGGCGTCTTCTTGGGAAAACTGATTGCCCGAAAATGATACTCATGCCCGATGCCCCAGGCCCAGCCGCTGTTCAGCGTCCCGAGGCCGACCATGGCATAGCCGACGACGGCGTCGAAGGTTGGGATATTCGGCGACGTGGGCACCCATTTCAGCTCGGTCTCGGGCCAGCGCATGGCGCGGGTCCAGCCGCGCATCGGGATGACGGTGAGCTTGCCCTTGGCGCGGACCGCATCGCTCAGCGCCATGCCGGAGCTGACGGGCAGGGTGACCAGGGCGCGCGAGCCGTACTTGGCCATCAGCGCAATCTCGCCGATCGTGAGCCCGTGCACATAGGGCATCCGCGGGTACGCGCCGACGCCGCTCCAGTTTTCCGGGTCGAGCGGCGGGCCGTCGACCTTGAGTCCGCCGAGCGGATTCGGCCGGTCGAGCACTATGACCTCCACGCCGTTCTCGAAGCACGCCTCCATCGCGTAGCGCATGATCACGTTGAAGGTGTACGACCGGACGCCGATGTCCTGCAAATCGACGACCAGCGCATCGAGGCCCTTCACCATGCCCTTGGCCTTCTCGAGGCTTTGCCCGTAAAGCGCATAGACCGGCAGCCCCGTGCGCGGGTCGATCGTGTTGTTGAAATTCTCGCCCGCCTTGATCGTGCCCTCGATGCCGTGTTCCGGGGCGAAAAGCGCGACGAGCTTGACGTTCGGCGCGCGGCGCAGGACGTCGACGGTGCTTTCACCGCGGCGGTTGACGCCGGCGGGGTGGGTGAGGAGGCCGATCTTCCGTCCGGCGATGGGCGCGAACCTCTCGGCCTCGAGCACATCGATGCCGAGCATGACCGGCGGCAGCTTCTCCGGTGGCGGTGTCGGCGCCGGCTGCACGACCGGCGCGGGCTTCACCTCGGCCGCCTTCGTCGGCTTGGTGGCGCAGCCCAGCGCCAGGGCGAGGACACCGGCCAGGGTGGCACCGAGGGATAATTTCACGAGGGTCCGGCGGGACATGCGCCGAAATTAGTGAAAACGGCCGGAGCGCATGGCGAGGAGATTCGCGGCCCGCGGGGCATCAAAGGTTCCGGGAAATCGCCGCCGCGAGGAACTCGGCGGTGCGCGGCAGCGCCGCCGCGAGCGGCAGCCCGGCCGGGGTGATGGCGTGGAGGCCTTCGTCGGGCTCCACGCCGAGGCTGCCGGTGAAGACCAGGGCGCGTTTGCCGAGCCGGCGCGCCCCGGCGAACAGGCTCCCCGGGCCCTTGCCGCCGAGCGACGTGGCATCGAACCGACCTTCCCCCGTGATGACGACGTCGGCGGCCGCGATCCGCGCGGGGAGATCGAGCCAGTCGGAAACCAGGTCGAAGCCGGGCACGAGCTTGGCGTCGCAGGCGGTCATCAGCCCGAACGCAATCCCGCCGGCCGCGCCGGTGCCCGCGGCATCCATCAGCGAGTCCGGCTTGTTGAAATGGTGGCAGAGCATCAGGGCCATGCGCGCCACCTGGCTCTCGAGGCGCCGCACGTCGCCCGCGGCGAGGCCTTTTTGCGGGCCGAAAGTCACCGTGGCGCCACGGGGTCCGAGGAGGGGATTGGTGACGTCGCAGGCAATGTACACCGGCGGCAATTCCACGTCTCCCGACAGTTGCGTGATTTCCGTCCACCTCCCGGGGACGGGCGGAAGCAGGGGCGTCCCGCCGGTGCGATCGCAGTGCAGGCCGAGCGCGGCGAGCGCGCCGAGTCCGAGATCGTTTGTCGCGCTGCCGCCCACGCCGAGCAAAATGGCGTCCGCCCGGCTTGCGGCGGCGTGACGCAGCAGCTCGCCGGTGCCGAAGGTCGTTGTTACCCATGGATTGCGCTCCGCCGGGGGCAGGAGCTCGATGCCGCTGGCGGAGGGCAGGTCGACGATCGCGATCCGCTCGCCGACGGGTATGCGCCGGGCGGCGGCGGCGGGAATGTTCTTCCGGTCAACGAAGCCCACTGGCGCCCGGACCTGGCCGCCGCGCGGTCCGCTGACCGCCACGGTCTCGATCCGACCGTGCGCGGCGGACGTCAGCGTTTCGCAGAAACCTTCGCCGCCGTCGGTGAGCGGGCAGAGGTCGAGTTGCCAGTGAGGATGCTTTGCGCGGATGGCCGCGGCGGCTACGGTACACGCTTCGCCGGCGGAGAGCGCGTCCTTGAACTTGTCGAAGGCGATCAGGACCCGCATGGGGAAGAGAAGTAACAGGTAACAAGGAGCAAGTAACAGGAATGGGGAGCGCCGCTTGTTACTTATTTCCTGTTACTTCCTGCTTGCCGCCCGGCGGGCGGCCGCGGCCTGCGCGAGTTGCTCCAGCAGGGGGACGGTCTCGTCGAACGAGAGGCACGCATCGGTGATGCTCTGGCCGTAAACCAGCTTGTCCCTCGGCCCGGGCGGCTGGCTGCCGGCGACGAGGTTGCTCTCGAGCATGAAGCCGATGATGGCGCGCTCGCCCGCCGTCACCTGCGTCGCGACATCGGCGGCGACGCGCGGCTGCTGGTCGTGCTTCTTGCCGCTGTTGCCATGGCTGCAGTCGACCAGCACCACCGGCAGCGAGTCGGATTTCTTCAGCAGCGCGGCCGCCTTCTGCACCGAGTCGTGATCGTGGTTCGGTTTGCTGCCACCGCGGAGGACCAGGTGGCCCTCCGGGTTGCCCGTGGTGGCCAGCACCGCCGGCGCGCCTTCGCGGGTGAGCGACGGAAAACAATGGGGCTGGCGGGCCGAGACGATGGCATCGACCGCCACCTGCAGGTCGCCGTCGGTGCGATTCTTGAAGCCGACCGGCATCGACAGGCCGGAGGCGAGTTCGCGATGAATCTGGCTCTCGGTGGTGCGCGCGCCGATCGCGGCCCACGAGACGAGGTCGGCGTAGTACTGCCCGAGGGTCGTGTCGAGGAATTCGGTGGCGATCGGCAGGCCGGTGGCGGTGACGTCGAGCATCAGCCGGCGGGCGAGCCGAAGACCGGTGTTGACCTGGAAGCTGCCGTCAAGGTGCGGGTCGTTGATCAGGCCCTTCCAGCCGACCGTGGTGCGCGGCTTTTCGAAATAGACGCGCATCACCACGAGCAGGTCGCGGGCGAAACGGTCGGCCACGGGCTTGAGCCGCCCGGCGTATTCGCGGGCCGCCGCCGGATCATGGATCGAACAGGGTCCGACGATCGCCAGCAGGCGCGAATCGCGGCCGTGCAGGATCTCACCGATGGCCCGGCGCGAGTCGTCGACCAGCGCGGCGCCGCTTTCCGTCAACGGCAGATCCTCTTCGAGGATCGCCGGCGACAGGAGCGGGCGGGCGGTGCGAATGCGAAGGTCGGCGGTCGGCTGGCGCATGGGGGGCGTCCAGTCAACGCACCCCGCCGGAAAAGGCACGCGGAATTTCGGCGACCCCGCCGGGCCGCCGGTATTTTCGCCTCGGCGCGCGCCCGGCGGGCGTTAGTGCTGCGGGATGCTGTTTCTCGGCCAGTCCGGCTTTGAAGACCTGCTCGCGCGCGAGCTGGCGGAGGCCGGCGCCGTGGTGGCGGAACGGGGGCCGGGCTGGTGCCGCACCGGCGGGCCGGTTGCCGATCCGGCCGCGCTGGCCTTTCCGCACCAGGCCCTGGTCTCCCCGCAGGAGATCACGGGCGAGTCGGTCAACCTGCTGGCGCAGCGGCTGGCGGAGTTCTTTCTCGGCGCCCTGCGCGGCGAACGCGTGGACGCCGCCTGGCCGAGCCTTTGGCGATTCCCGGCCGAAGTGACGGGCCTCGGCCGGCGCGCCGGCGCCGTGGAGAAGGCGTTTGCCGAGCTGCTGAAGAAGAAGCTGGCGCGCGTCGCCAAGCTCGCGACCGGCGAGGCCCCCCGCGGCGCCGGATCGGCGCGCGGACTCTTTGTGTTCTTCGCGGATTTCGGGCGGGTCTTCGTCGCGCGTGAGGCCGTCCTGGGCGGACAACGCCGGATGGCGGACGACGATGCGGCGCCTTCGCGCTCGTACCTGAAGGTCGAGGAGGCGTACCTCGTGCTTGGCGCCGAACCGCAGCCCGGCGAGTCGGTCTGCGACCTGGGCGCGGCCCCGGGCGGCTGGAGCTACAGCGCGGCGAAGCGCGGCGCGCGGGTCGCGGCCGTCGACAATGGCCCGCTCAAGGGCGGGGCGCTGAATCACCCGGGCATCGCGCACCGGATGGAGGACGCCTTTCGCTTCCGGCCGGCCGAAGGCGAGACCTTCGACTGGCTGTTCTGCGACCTGGTCGAGCAACCAAACCACGTCGTGCAGGACCTCGTGGCGCCCTGGCTGGCGCGACGCTGGTGCCGGCGGTTCGTCGTCAACCTGAAGTTCGGCCACGTCGACCCGCTGGCACTGCTGCGCGAGCTGCGGGCGCCGGACTCGCCTTTCGGGCGCCACGCGGCCGGGTGGCGCATCCGTCACTTGTATCATGACCGGGAAGAGTTCACGGTCGTCGGCACTTTGAGCGCATGAAACCCGCGGGGAACAGCCGGACCAGGGAATTGAGCGTCTGCGGCTGGCAGGCGGTCTCGGCGCTGTTCGCCCGGCACCCGGAGGAGGTGCGGCGGTTGTTTTTCGACGCGGCCACGGGACGCCGGGCCGGCGAGTTCTGTGCCCGGCTCGCGAGCCGGAAGCTCGTCTACCGCCAGGTCGGCGCCGAGGAGCTGGAGAAGATCGCCGGCACGAAGCTGCACGGCGGGATCGTGGCGGTCATCGCGGAGCGCCCGCTGGGCCGGGTCACGCGGGAGGTGATCGCGGGCTGGGCGGAGAGCCGGGCGCCATTGCTGCTGCTCGACCGCGTGGGCAATGCCAACAACGTGGGCGCGATCGTGCGCACCGCGGCTTTTTTCGGCGTCCGGACGATTGTCGTGCCCGACCACCCGGCGCAGGCGCTCCCGGGCGAGGCGGCATGGCGCGTGGCCGAGGGCGGCATGGAATACGTCGAATTCTTCCGCGTGCCGTCGCTACCGGCGCTGTGCGATGAACTCAAGCGCAGCCACTTCCTGGTCGGCACCAGCCTGCGCGGCAACCAGCTCTCGCCGGCGGCGGCGCGCGCCCGCGGGCTGCCGCGCCCCCCGGCGCTGGTCCTGGGCAACGAGGAGAAGGGCATGGCGCCGGAGGTCGCGGCCAAGTGCGACCGGCTCGTGCGGATTCCCGGCGCCGGCGCGATCGAATCGCTCAACGTCTCCGCGGCCGCCGCGATCCTCTGCTGGGAGTTCTTCGGGAGGGGCCCGTGAAGTGGTTCTTCGCGCTGAACGACTCCAGCCCGGCGTTCGATTACTACGCCGGGATGGTGCAGGTCGCGGTGCGCACCGCCCGCCAGCACACGCGGCTCGAGCCGGTGTTCCTCCACGACGGCACCGACAACCGGTTGACGGACTGGCTGGCGGACGAGGGTGTCCGCGTGGTCCGCCGCCGGAGCTTCCTGGCGGAGGAACTCGAGCGGCTGCCTGCCCTGGCCGGCAACCCGACGGCCCGCGCGATCGCCGCCGGCGCCTACCTGCGGCTGGAAGTGCCGGAACTGGTGCGCGAGCTGGGCGGGCCAGACCGGCACGTGCTCTACACGGATTGCGACGTGATGTTCACCGCCGCCTTCGACGGCGCGCTGGCCGCCTGCGCGCCGGCCTGGTTTGCGGTGGCGCCGGAGCACGACCCCGCGGACCCGTTGGCTATGAACACGGGCGTGATGGTGATGAACGTCGACGCGCTCCGCGGTGACGCGCCCGCCTTCCGCCAGACGGTGCGGGAGCGCCTGGCCGAGAGCGTGCGGAGCTCGTTCGACCAGCACGCCTATCGGTTGCATTACCGCGGCCGGTGGGAAAACCTGCCGCCGGTGATGAACTGGAAACCGTACTGGGGCCGCAACCCGGCGGCGCAGATCATCCACTTCCACGGCCCTAAGCCGTTTCAAAAATACGCCGTCGCGGCCGGCGTCGTGCCGCCCGGGCTCGCGCGGCTGGCGACCGGCGCGTATGGCGAGTACGCGGCGGAATACGACCGCTTCCTGGCGGACGCGACCGCGGAGTCGCCGGAACCCGCCGAGGCCTTCGGCGGCTGGGCCGAAACCGCGGGGCTGCTGCCGGCGGAGGGACCGTATCCCGCGCAGGACCTGCCGCGAGTGCGCTGGGGCTTGGGCCCGCAGGTCGTCTTGCGGCCGGTGTCCGCGAGCGGGACCCGCCTCCTGCGGATCGCGGCGCTGAGCCAGCTCGAAGGCCAGGTGCTCTCGATCCGGGTCGGCGGCGCGGAGGTGCGGCGCCACGTTTTTCGCTCCACGGGCGGATTCGAGCGGATTCGGGTGGAAATCCCGGCGGGGCCGGGTGACGCCACGATCGCCTTGGTCCCGGCCCAATGGCGCGACGATCCGGATGGCCGGGCGCGGGCGGTGCTGTTTCGCGCGCTCCGGATGGAGCCGAAGCCAAATTGACTGGCCGGGGTGCGATCGCCCCGCACAATCGCGCGCCATGAACCAGCCCCTCTGGGACGACCAGCCGTGGCCGCCGTTGCCACGGCTCGTCGGCACGGTGCGCGCCGACGTGTGTGTGGTCGGCCTCGGCGGCTCGGGGCTCGCCGCGCTCGACGAGCTGGCCGCCCTCGGCGTGAACGCGATCGGCCTCGACGCGGGACCGGTCGGTGGCGGCGCCGCGGGGCGCAACGGCGGCTTCGTGCTCGCGGGCCTGGCGGAGTTCTTCCATCGGACGGTCGCCCGCTGCGGGCGCGACACGGCCGCAGCGCTCTATCGCCTGACGCTCGACGAGATCGAGCGACAGGCGCGGGAATTCCCGGGGATGCTCCGCCGCCCCGGCTCGCTGCGGCTCGCGGCGGACGCCGCGGAGCGCGACGATTGCCGCGCGCACCTGGCGGCGCTCGGTGCATGCGGTTTTCCGGCCGAGCCCTACGCCGGCCCGGAAGGCGAGGGGATCCTGCTGCCGACCGACGGCGTGATGCAGCCGCTCCGGCGCGTGCGCGCGCTGGCGCAGCGGCTGCGCGAACGCCGCGTGTTGCTCTACGAGCATTCGCCGGTGCGAAAGATGGTGCCGGGCACGGTGGCCACGGACGGCGGCGTGGTCCTGTGCGGCGCCGTGCTCGTCGCGGTGGACGGGAAACTCGAGGTACTCTTCCCGGAACTGCAGCCGCGCGCGCGCACGGCCCGGCTGCAGATGCTGGGGACGGCCCCCGCGCCGGAGGTGCATTTTCCGCGGCCCTGCTACTGGCGATACGGCTACGAATACTGGCAGCAGCAACCCGACGGTTCCATCGCGCTGGGCGGGTTCCGCGACCATGCGCTCGAGGAGGAATGGACCCGGCAGACCGAGCCGACGGATTTGATCCAGGGGCTGCTGGAGAAATTTCTCCGCGAAAAGCTCGGCGTGCGGGCACCGGTGACGCACCGCTGGGCGGCCGCGGTGGCCTACACGCCCGACGCGCTGCCGGTGATCGAGCAGGTGCGTGCGAACGTCTGGGCCGTCGGCGCCTACAACGGCACCGGCAATGTCGTCGGCGCCCTGTCCGCCCGCGCGGCGGCGCGGCGGCTCTGCGGCGAGCCGGCGCCGTGGGCCGATCTCGTCGCGCGTGCCCGCCGGGGCGGGTCATAAGGCCGGCTCCGGAATTGACACCGGCCGGGCGGGGCGGCACGAATGGCGCCCGATGAAGACCTTCGCGACCGCCTATTACTTTGCCTTCGGCTTTTTTAGCCCGAAGCACGGGGGCGGCTGCGCATAAACTGACCAACCAGATTTAAGCACCAGAGCCGCCCCCGCCGGGCGGCTCTTTTGTTTTTCCCACTCCGCCCATGATCCTCCCCAAAGCCAACCGCCTTGCCCCGGCCGAAGTCGACGAATTGACCGCGATCGTCGCCGAGTTCGGCTGCCGCATCCAGCCGATCGTCGGCGACGTGCGCACCATTTACGCCATCGTCGGCGACGAACGCCACGAGCTGATGATCAGCCGGCTGGAGGGCCTGCCGTTCGTCGACCGGGTCGACACCATCCAGTCGCCGCACAAGCTGATGGACATCCGGTCGGAGCTCGCGCGGCACCGCGTGCGCGTCGGCCGCGTCACGCTCGGCGACGAGCTGCTGGTCATGGCCGGGCCGTGCACGATCGACCCGAAGAATCCGCAGTACTTCTACGAGACCGCCGCGGCGCTCAAGGAGGCCGGCGCCGACGCACTGCGCGGCGGCGTGTGGAAGCCGCGGACCAACCCGTATGCCTTCCAGGGCGACACCAAGTCGCTCGAGATCCTGATGGAGGGCGCGCGGCGCACCGGGTTGCCGGTGGATACCGAGGTGATGGACGAGGAGCAGCTGCGCCTGGCGCTCGACGCCGGCGTGCAGGTGCTGCAGATCGGCGCCCGCAACGCCCTCAACTACTCCCTGCTCCGGCAGGTGGGTCGCGCCATCGCCGGCCGCGACACGGTGGTGCTGCTCAAGCGCGGGATGCACCTCGGCACGCTCAACGAGTTCATCTCGGCGGCGGAGTACATCGTCAATTTCGGCAACCCCAATGTCATCCTCTGCCCGCGCGGCACGCAGCCGGGCCTCGACGGCTACCGCAACCACCCGGACGAATCGATCACGCCGCTCCTGCGGGAACGCACGTGGGCGCCGGTGGTCGTCGACCCGTCGCACTCCGTGGGCAAGGCGGCCTACGTGCCCGACTGCGCGCTGGCCGCCGTCGCCTACGGTTGCGACGGCCTGTGCATCGAGGCGCACGTCAGCCCGAGCCACGGGCTGGGCGACGACCCGAAGCAGGCGGTCACGCCGGCGGTGCTTGCGGGGTTGATCAAGGAGGCCCGCGCCCTCCATGCTCTGCGCCGCTCCCATCGCCCGTCCACTCCCAGGTCATGAAAAAGCATCTCACCCGCATCCGGAACAACATCGACATGATCGACCAGCGCCTCGTGGCGCTGATCAACCGGCGGCTGCAGCTGGCGGCCCGGATCGGCGAGCTGAAGCGCTCGGCGCGCAGCCGCATCTACGTGGCCGAGCGCGAAGCCGAGGTGCTGGCCCGCCTGAAGAAGATCAACGACGGCCCGCTCAAGGAGACGGCGCTGCACGCGATCTACCGCGAGATCATGTCCGCCGCCCTTGCGCTCGAGAAGCCGCTGCGCATCGCCTACCTCGGGCCGGAGGCGACGAACACGCACCAGGCGGCGCTGAAGAAGTTCGGCGCCAGCGTCGAGTACCACGCGCTCACGACCATCGGCGACGTGTTCACGGCGGTGGAGAAGGGCGAGGCCGATTACGGCGTCGTCCCGCTGGAGAACTCCACCCAGGGCGCCGTGCGCGACGCCCACGACCTTTTCGCCGAGTCGAACGTGCTGATCGTCGCCGAGGTCTACCTCGACATCCAGCACGCGCTGCTCTCCAACTCGCCGCTGGGCAGGATCACCCGGGTCTACTCGAAGGACCAGGCCCTGGCGCAGTGCCGCCAATGGCTGGAGCGCAACCTGCCCCACGCACGGATGATCGACGTGGACAGCACGGCGCACGGCGTGCAGCTCGCCAAGCAGGAGAAGGGCGCGGCCGCGGTCGCGGCGCGCCTCGCGGGCGAGCGGTACGGCGTCGCCGTCGTGGCCGACAAGATCCAGGACCAGAAGAACAATGTCTCGCGCTTCGCCATCATCGGGCGCGAGCCCTCCGGCGCGCTGGGCTTCGGCCGCGACAAGACCAGCCTGATCGTGTCGCTGCACGACCAGCCGGGCGCGCTCCTGCGGATGTTGAAGCCGTTCAGCCGGCGCGGGCTCAACATGACCCGGATCGAATCGCGCCCGAGCCGCACCCGCCAGTGGGACTACTATTTCTTCATCGACGTCACCGGCCATCACGACGAGCCCGCCATGCAGGCCGCCCTGCAGGAGCTGCGCAAGATGTGCCCCGTCGTCAAGTGGATCGGCAGTTACCCGGCGGCGAAGCGGTAACTTGACCCGGTTGGAGGCGGGACCATCAGTCCCGCGGGATGACTGAACGCCCGGGCTGGGCGGGGCTGATGGCCCCGCCTCCACCGGTTTTTCCGGCCCACCGCGCGCTGATTTTGACTCGGCAGCCGGGGCGGCTACGGTACTGTCCCGGTCCCGCATGAAGATACTATTCGTCACGCCCGAAGTTGAGCCGTTCGTGAAAGTGGGCGGGCTGGCCGACATGGTGGGCGCGCTGCCGAAGGAACTGGCGAAGCTCGGCCACGACGTGCGGGTCGTCTGCCCGGCCTACGGTTCCATCAAGCAGATGGGCGCGTGGCGGGCCCGGCCCGACCCGCTGGGCGTCGATGTCGGCGCGGCGGCGCATTGGGCGCGCACCTGGGAGACCGTCCTGCCGGGCACCGCGGTGCCGGTGTATTTTCTCGAGAACAACGATTTCTTCTCCCGCCCGGAGGTCTACACGAGCCCGTGGGGCGCCTGCGCCGACAACGACCTGCGGTTCGCCTTCCTGTCGCGGGCCGCGCTGACGCTCTGCCAGCAGCTGGGCTGGCTGCCGGACGTGATCCATGGCCACGACTGGACGACGGGCCTGGTGCCGGTGTTCCTCAACACGATCCTGCGCGAGACGCCGCTGGGCGCGGCGGCGACGGTGTTCACGATCCACAATCTCGAGCACCAGGGCTACTGCGACCGGCGCGTGCTGGAGTTCGCGCGGCTCCCGGCGAGCGAGTTCCGCGCCGACAGCCTCGAGTCGGTTGGCGCGGTGAACCTGATGAAGGCCGGCCTCTATCACGCGACGAAAATCACGACGGTCAGCCCGACGTATGCGGAGGAAATCAAGACTCCCGGCGGCGGCTTCGGCCTGGATGGCGTCCTGCGCTTTCGCGGGGCCGACCTCGTCGGCATCGTCAACGGGATCGACGACGAGTCCTGGGACCCGGCGCGCGACCCGGCCCTGCCGGCAAACTATTCGGCGGGCGACCTCGCCGGCAAGGCCACCTGCAAGGCGCGCCTGCAGGAGCGCTTTGGCCTCGAGGTCGATCCACGCGTCCCGCTTTTCGGCGTGGTCTCGCGCCTCGCCGCGCAGAAGGGCCTCGACCTGCTGGCCTCCGCGCTGCCGGGCATCATGGACGGAATGCGGGTGCAATTCGTGCTCCTCGGCAGCGGCGACTGGCGGCTGGAAAACATCTTTCGCCAGGCCACGCAGGCCTGGCGCGGACGCGTTGGCGTGCACATCGGCTTCGACGACCGGCTGGCGCGATGGATCCAGGCGGGGTCCGATTTCTTCGTCATGCCCAGCCGGACCGAGCCCTGCGGGCTGACCCAAATGTATGCGATGCGTTATGGCACGCTGCCGGTGGTGCGGGCGACCGGTGGCCTGGTCGACACGGTCGAGAACTACGTCGAAGGGCAGCCCCGGGGCACGGGTTTTGTCTTTCAGGATGCCGTGGCCGCCGCCCTGGCCAACACCGTGGGCTGGGCGTGCGCGACCTATTACGACCGGCCCGCCGAAATGGCTGCCCTGCAACAACGCGCGATGGCGCGGGATTTTTCATGGCGCAACAACGCCGGGCATTATGTCGACGTCTATCGCTGGGCCATCGCGGCGCGGACCGGCGTGACGCCGGCCTGAGACGGTAACTCGGAGGAAATCGACTCGTCTTGTGAACTCATCCGACTAGTTTGGGTCTGGAGTCCAGATGCCTGTCCACATTCACCAGCGTTGCCCCATCCGCCAGGCCGGCTTCCGGCCGCTTGGCGCCAGCTTGGCGCTCCTGCTGGGCCTGCCACTGGCCGGACTCGCCAACGATTGGCAGTCCCTGCTCGACAACACTCCCTTTGGCCAGGCGGCGGCGACTCCCACGAGCGGCAACACCGGCGAGCCTGAGTTTCGCGGGGTGGTGCAGGAGGACGGCGTCTACCTGATCAATCTCTACGATCCCGCCACGAAGAAGGCCCAGTGGATCCCGGTCAGCGGCAAGGCGGCCGGTTTCGAGGTCAAGGCCTACGACGCCAGCTCGGACAAAGTGCAGGTCAGCCAGGGCGGCCACCCGCTCACGCTGGCCCTCAAGCAGGCGCACGTGACCCTCGCGGCGGTGCCAATGCTGGCCGCCACCGCCCCGGCCGCCGAAAACCCGGCCGACCAAGGCCCGCCGACGAAGGAGGAAATGGAGGCCCGCCGCGAACAGATCCGGGAGATGATCCGCGCCCGCCGCGAAGCGCGCCAGGACGGGCAGACGCCGCCGTTCATGCGCAACATTCCGCCCGAGGCGCAGGCGATGATCGAGGAATTCCGCCGCCGCCGCGCCGAGGCGTCGGCCAACCGCAATTTCAACCCGCAGGGGCAGCCCGCCGCGCCCCGCCCGTGACTTCCATGTCCTCCTCCTTTTCCTCCCGCCGCGGGCGGTCGCGCTCGCGCGGCTTCACGCTCGTCGAGATCCTCACGGTGCTGGCCATCGTCGGCCTGCTGATCGGGGTCGTGGTCTCCAACACCGACAAGATCTTCGGCCAGAGCCAGGAGTCGGTCGCCCGCATCTTCGTGCGCGATTCGCTCAAGACTTCGCTGGTCCGTTACCGGATGGACCTGGGCGATTATCCGACGACCGCCGAGGGCCTCAATGCGCTCGTGGCCCCCACCGCCAGCAACTCCGACCGCTGGAAGGGTCCCTACATGGACGCCACCGGCGGAAAGGTGCCGCTCGATCCATGGGGCCAGCCCTACGAATACCGCTATCCCGGCGTGAAGAACGTCGGCGGCTACGACCTGTTCTCGAAGGGCCCGGACAAGATCGCCGACACCGCCGACGACATCGGGAATTGGTGATGGTCCGGCCGGGTTCCAGCGGGGGCCGGCGAAGCCCCGACCGCCGCCGGCCGGCCCGGCGGGCCGCGGGTTTTTCGCTCGTCGAAATCATCGCGGTGCTCGCGATCCTCGCCCTGGTCTCGGCGCTGCTGCTCGGTTCCGGCGGCGAATACCTCCGGCACCTCACCCGCGATGACGTCGAGACCGTCGCGCTCGATGCCATCGCCAATGCCCGGCACAGCGCGGTCCTGACCGGTCAGCCGCTCGAGCTGCGCTACGATGAAAAGAACCGCCGGCTCGACTGGCAGCAGGGCCAGGCCGCCATCGTGGGCGAGGGCGAAGTCCGGCTGCTGCCGCCGGCCCGCGTCGCGGCCATGCTCATCGGCGGCCGCGCGGTCGAGCAGCCGCTCGAACGGGTGAGGTTCTACCCGGACGGCACGTGCCAGCCGTTCCGCGTCGAGATCGTGCGCGGACAGGCCAGCGAGATCCTGGCGATCGACCCGTGGACCTGCAGCGTCCTCGCCAGCGACCCCAACGCGGAGAAGCGCTGACATGAACCCATGGCCCTGCGATCCGAATCTTTCGACCCGGTCGGGGTGGAACGCGCTGGCCCCTGCGCGTCGGGAGGCTCCGGCGGTGCCTCGGGGTCGAGGCGCTCCGCCTGGACGTTCGGTCCGGCGGGCCTTCACGCTCATCGAGGTGCTCGTGGCACTCGCGATCTTCGCCCTGTCGGGCATCGTCCTGGCGTCAGCCTATGTGAATGTCCTCAACGCCCACGCGGCCGTGCTGCACCGCGACGACTACGCGGCCGACCGGAAACTGGTCCGGGAGGCGCTCATGGCGGAACCGTCGCTCGACAAGGTCACCGCCTGGAACGAGCTGGCGCTGCCGGATGACCGCTCCGCGCGCTGGCGGGCCACCCTCACGCCGACGCCCGTGGCCGACCTGTTCGATGTCGTCGTCGAGGTTGAGTTCACCGACGCGAACGGCCGGCGGGCGCCGACGATCACCGAAAGCTGCCGGCTGCTGCGTCCCACCTGGTCGCAACCGGCCGACCGCGACACGCTGCGCGCCGCCGCCCGGAGCAAGCTCGCGCACCGCACGTTCCAATGAACCGGCGCGCGCCAACCTCCATCGCCCGCTGCGCCCGCGGCTTCACGCTGGTCGAGGTGCTCCTGGCGCTCGTGTTGCTCGCCGCCCTGCTGACCTCGATCAACCAGTTCGTGTTCTCGATCACCGAGGTGTGGACCTCGCACCGCGACGAATTTGTTTTCGTCCAGCACACCCGCGCCGTGGCGCGGCACCTCGATGAGATGCTGCAGACCGCCGCGAACAGCTCGCACGCGAGCATCCCGAGCGGCGGCGCCCCCGCGGTGGAGGAGATCCGCCTGCCGGAGGGCGGTACGGAGGAGTTGGTGGCCTTCGACCTCCCGGAGGGCGACCGGCTGCTGGTCTGGCCGGGCCGGCCGCTGCCGGAGGTGCAGTGCGCCCTCGGCTGGCGGAAGGAGGACGGCCTGGTCCTCTACTGGAAGTCGCGCCTCGAGACCGATTTTGGCGATGCCCCGCCGCGCCTGGCCGTCATCTCCACCTTCGTGACCTCGTTGGCCTACGATTATTACGATCGCGCCAACAACACCTGGACGACCGAGCCGGAACTCCAGCGGGATGAGGCCGGCAATTACGAGCTGCCGCGACGCCTGCGCCTGCATTTCCGGCGCAAGGGTCACGACTACGAGGAAGTCATCGAGGTGCCGGCGATCACGGAGGGCCTGCCGGCGTACTGATGCCATGCGATCATGAACGAATGCCACCGACACACCCCGGCGCTGTGCGCCACCCCTCTTGATCGAGGGGAGTTCGGGCTGCGCGTGTTTGGGTCCCCTCTCGGGAGGGGTGCCCGCAGGGCGGGGTGGGTTGCCTCCCGCCGCGGCTCGGTCATCGTGGTCGTGCTGATCACGCTCCTGTTCGCCTCGTTCCTCCTCACGCGGCTGATCGAGTCCAGCAGCACCGACCTGCTGATCGCCGTGCGCCGCGCGGACCGCGAGCATCTGCGGGCCGATGCGCACGCGGCGTTCGAGACGACACTGGCCGCGCTGGTCGATTTCCGGATCATCGATGGCGGCCTCTACGCCCCCACCCAGGGCTGGGACGACCCGCTGGGCTACGCCGGTTACGTGCCGCGCGAGGGCGTCAGCGTGGAGGTCGGCTTCGAGGACGAAAGCGCCAAGCTCTCGCTGCCGCGCATCAACCTCGACACGCTGAATGCCCTGCTGGTCCAGCTCGGGCTGGCGCCGCACGATGCCGCCCGGGTGGCCGATGCGCTGTTCGGGTGGATGCGCAACGGCCACGTGGCCGCCGAGTCCGCCACCAGCGCGACCGCCTACGAGCAGGGTGACCCGCCGGCCCGGCCGCCGTACCGTTCGCTGCGCTCCTTCGACGAATTGGCCGACATCGCCGTGGCGCGGGATTTCTTCTACGATGCCAACGGCCGGCCGACGCAGTTGTGGAACGACTTCAGGAATGCGGTTTCGCTGTACCAGTTCAACACCACCAACCTGAACGCGGCCTCGCCGACCGTGCTCGCCGCCACCGGGTGGGACACGAGCCAGGTTTCCACGTTGCACCGATACCTCGAGACGCCCGTCAGCGCGACCAAGTCGCGACCATACATCCGTTCGCTCGCCGAGGCGCGCAGGCAGGTCGGCAACGTCGGGGGCCGCGATCTCGGCGCGATCATCCAGTGCCTGCGTGTCAACGTCACGGTTCACCAGGGCGCGGCGCAGCTCAAGCTCTCGGCCTTGGTCACCTGGGCAAACCAGGCATCGATGCCGCCTGCGGTGGTGGCGACGCCGGGCAACTCGACCGCTGCAACCGGGCCGTCGCGCGCGACGTCTACGGCCGTGCAAGCCCAGAACCAGGCCGCCGCCGCGAACACGCTGCGGTATCCCTTTACGATTCTGGAACTTTCTGAAACGACTATTCCCGACTCACCGCCTCCCGCCGCCTGATGCGCCTGTTGCCCCGTTTCAAACTGAGCTCGCCCGTCGCCGCCGCCTTTGCCCCGGCCGACCGGTTCTTCCTTCGGCTCGTGCCCCTGGCGCCGGACCTGCCGGTGGCCGGCCAGGTGGAACTCGCGTTGGAGGGCCTCGCGCCGTTCCCCGTCACCCAACTCTACTGGGGCGCCTGCGTGGCGCCGGACCGGAAGACCGCGCTGGTCTACGCCGCCCATCGTCGCCGCTTCTCCGCCGAGGAAATCGCGGCGTGGGAGCGCGCCGAGGTGGTCGTGCCGGACATCGTGGCGCTGGCCGGGTGCAAGCCGGACGGGATTGCCGTCATGTTGCACGCCGACGGCGACCGGGTGAATGGCGCGGCTTGGAACGGCCAGGCGGCGTGGCCGGTCGCCGTGCACGCGCGCGCTTTTCCCGCCGCCCCGACCGAGGACGAGCGCCGGCACTTTGCGCATGAGCTCGCGGGTCGCGCCGGCTTGGGCGCGCCGGCCGTCCGGCTCGTCGGAGGCACGCCGCGGGCGCGCCGGGAGGGGGACGGTCTGGCCATCGAGTTGGTGGATGTCGCAGGCAGCGTGGTGGCCGGCCTGGTCATCGCGCGCGCCGACGAGGAGTTGCTGGATATCCGCGACCGGGCCTTCCTCGAGCGGCGCCGGCGCAACCGCCAGCATGGCGAGCTGGTCTGGCGCGTCCTGCTCGGCGGCCTGGCCGCGGCTGGCCTGGGCGCGGGGCTCGACCTGGCGGCGCTGGGCCTGCGCCTGACCACCCACGCCGAGCAGCTTCGCGTCGCGGCGCAGGCGCCCTATGTCGCGAAATTGGAGACGGCGAACGGCCTGACCAGCCGCGTCGACGAGCTCACGCACCGGCGGCTGCGGTTCTTCGAGATGCTCGCCGCGATCAACGAGGCGCGGCCGCGCTCGATCCAGTTCAACCGCACCGGCACGAGCGGGCATCACGCCCTCGAGATCGAGGCCCAGACGAACAGCGCCGACGACGTCGGCACCTACGAGGCCGCACTGCGCCGGCTGCCCGCGCTCGAGAAGGTGGAGATCCGCGACCTGCGGGCGCGCGACGGCGTGACCACCTTCGGGCTGTCCGTCGCGTTCAAGACGGAGGGCGGCGGGGCCGCCCCGGGGGGTGCGCCGTGAAGCATTGGTTCCAGCGCGGCCGGCGCCGCGAACAGATCCTGGTGACGACTTTCATCGTGCTCGGCGCCCTTGTCTGGCTCACCAGCGCGCTGGGGCGCGTGCGGGCGCAATGGCTCGAGTGGCGGCTGGCGCGCGCCGACCTCGCCACCCAGCAGCTCTGGCTCGGCCGCCAGAAGGAAATCGAGGCGGCCGCCGGCGCGGCCGTCCGCAATCTCGACCCCGCGCGCACCTACGATGCCACCCGGCTGGTTTCGACGGTGACCTCCCTGGCCACGGGCGCGAGCCTGACGCCGTCGATCGACTCGCCGGTGACCCAGCGCACGCCGCAGTTCGCGTACCACACGGTCAAGGTGTCGTTCCGCCGCGCCACGCTGGGCGCGCTCTTGAATTTCTACGACGAGCTGAACAAGCAGAGTCCTTACCTTAATCTCGAGCAGGTCGCGATGCAGACGGAACGTTCCGCCCCCGGGCTGCTGAACGTGACCCTCCAGATCTCGGCCACGCAGATCACGCGGTAGGGCGGCGGGGCGATCGGTGGTGGGCCGGCGGCCCCGGCGTTGTTCGTGGTTCGCCCCGCTGATCCTTCCCTGGGCCCAGGATGACAGCGTCGATGGTCGAAATCCGAGAGGGGTCATTCCGAGCGAAGCGAAGAATCCCGGGCATGGGGCGGAGACTTCCTGGCCCGTGCCCGCGGGCGCCGGCATTGCAGTTTTGGTTTGGCGCCCGGCAACGGAGTGTTTTTTTCTCGCCCGCATGAGCCGTCGGGGAGTCGCCGCCATCGTTCTCTTCTGGTCCGCCTGCGTCTTCGGGTGGCTGGCGCTGTTGTGGACGCCGCGGCGCACGGTGCTCGACCTGGACGAGGTGTATTGGATCGGCTCGTCCTACTACTACCAGCTGGCCTTCGTCCTGCGCGATTGGCGGAGCCCACACTGGGACCTGCTGCCGGCGCGGGAGAATCCACCCGTGGCGAAATATTGCCTCGGGCTCGGCCTTTCGCTCGCGGGCCATCCCGTCCGGACGATCGAACCGCTCGCGTACTTCTACGACTACTGGGCCCGCCAGCCGGGCCAGTGGGGCGACGGGCAGTATGCGGCCAAGCGCGACGCGGCGATCGCCGCCGGCTCGGGCGCGGTCCTGCGAGCCGCGCACGAATCCCGGGTCGTGCCCTTGACCCTGGCCGCGATCCACGTGGCGCGCGGCGTCACCGTGCTGGCGGTCGTGCTGGCCGCCGCGGCGACACTGGCCCTGGGGACGATCACTTCGGATTGGATCGCCGGCTGGCTGGCCGGGCAGCTGCTCTTGCTCCATCCGGTGCTGGTGTCGGTCTACAACCACGCGATGTCCGACGCCTTCGCGCTGCTCTTTTCCATGGCCGCGGCGCTGGCCGGATATCATTGGTTCGCGCGGGCCGGCGGGCCATGGACATGGCGGCGCGGACTCGGGGTGAGCATGTTCACCGGCGCGCTGCTCGGCCTGGCCTGCGGCGCGAAGATGAATTCCCTCGTGCTCGTCCTGCTGATGGGCTGGGCGACGGTGGCGGCGGCCTGGTCGGCCTGGCGGCGCCCGGCGGCGGGCGGGATCGCCCCCGTCGGTATCCTCGGCCTCGGTTTGGCGATCCTCGCGTCCGCACTCGCGGTCTTCGTTGGCCTCAACCCGGCCATCCTGCACGACCCGGTCGGCGGCCTGCTGGCCACGGCCAGCGAGCATTTCAACACCGAGCAGGCGCAGGCGGTTTTCCTGGGCGGGCACCTGACCACGCTCGCGGCGAAAACGAGGACGCTGGCCGAACTGGCCTTTGGCGACTGGCCGGCCTTCGTGCTGGTGGCGGCCATCGTGATCGTCGGGCTGGTCCGCCATGGACGCGAGCCGGGCTTCCGTTTCCTGTTCGCCTGGTGGCTGATCGCGCTGGCGTGCGTGACCGTGTGGCTGCCCTTCGGCTGGTCGCGCTACGTGCTGCCGGTGCTGCCGCCGACGTTCCTGCTGGTCGGCCGGGTGTTTGCCGGCGCGGTGCGGGCGGTGCCGGCGGGCGGCGGACTGGTTACAGTCGGAAGCTCGCGCTGACCTGGAACAGCGCCGTCACGATCGCGTAGGCGAGGAAGGCGACGAAGCTGAACGTGACAAACAGCACGGCGCCGGAGAGCAGGCGCGTGGTGGCCTGGAGCCGGCGCGTGAGGTCGACCTGGTAGGACTGCGCGATCTGGCGGAGACTCGGCGCGAGCTTGCCGGTCTGTTCGCCGACGGCGAGCCGGTCGAGGAAAAGCGGGGGAATCAGCCCGGTGCGGGCGAGCGCGGCGCCGAGACTCGAGCCCTCGATGACGCGATCGGTGGCTTCGCGCAGGATCTCCTGCACCCGGACATTGCCGATGGCGCGCTCGGTCAGCCGCAGCGCCTCGGCGGTCGTCACGCCGTTCTCAATCAGCACGGCGAGCGTATGGGTGAAATTGAGCACGGACGACTGAATGACAAAGTCCCGCACGAACGGCAGGCGGAGCAGCCAGGCGTCGGACTGCCGCAGTCCTTCCGCGGTTTGCCGCCAGCGCAGGAACGCATACAGCCCGATGCCGATGGCGAGCGCGAGAAAGGGGCCGGCATAGAGCACAAAATGCGAGCCATTCACCAGCAGCCGCGTCGCGAAGGGCAGGTGGCCGCCCAGCGAACCGAGCAGCGTCTGCAGCCGCGGCACGAGGAAGAAGAGCAGGAACAGCACGACGCCGCCGCCGAGCGCGCAGATGAACGCGGGGTAGGCGAGGGTCGCGAGGAATTTGTCGCGGAGCTCCTTCTGTTCGCGGAAATGCTGGATCAGCCGCGCCAGCACCTCGCGCAGGTTGCCGGTGGCCTCGCCCGCGGCGATCAGGTTCACGGTCTGCCGGTCGAACACCGCGGGGTACTCGGCCATCGCGGCAGACAGCGTGCTGCCCTCGCCGAGGCGGGCCCACAGCGCGGCGCAGAGGCTCTTGAGCCGCGGCTCCGACAGGCGCACGGCCAGCAGGCGCACGGCCTCGCCGGCCGACATGCCGGAGTTGACGAGGTCGACCAGAGATTCGAGGAACGGCAGCCGCAGCTTGACCGTGAAAGGCCGGCCGGGCGCCGCGGCGCGACGATCCTCGACCGCTCCCGCCAGGGCGGCACCCTCCTCGTCCAGCCGCACCACCTGCAGCCCGCGGGCGTTGAGCAGGTGCAGCGCCTCGCGTCGCGTAAAGGCATCGACCGTTCCGTTGGAAGCGGCGGGCTGGCCGGCGGCGCGGGCGGTGTAGGTGAAACGGGGCACGGGTGGCGGAAGTCAGGGACCAGAGGTCAGCAGGCAGGGGACGGAGAACCAGGAACGATAAACAGGAAACGGTGAACGCTCAACTTGAGAGCAGGTGGGGGCGAGGCGAAGGCCGGTCCACTTGAAGCGATGCAGTTAAGTCCGCCCGGACCCGTCGCGGTTCCAGCTCGCCGGGGGTTTTTCACGAGTCGCTCGTGCTGATGGTGCGGAGCAGCTCATCGAGCGAAGTCTGGCCGGCCTTGACCCGTTCCCAGCCGGATTGGGCGAGCGTGCGCATGCCGTTCTGCCGCGCCAGGGCGGCCAGGGCCTTGCTGGACTCGCGCCGGACGATGAGGTCGTGCAGCGGCTTGGGCTGGAGGATTTCGAAGATGCCGATGCGGCCGCGAAAGCCGGTCTGGCGGCAGGCGCGGCAGCCGGTGTGGGTGGCGAGCGTGCGGACGGCGTCGGCCTCGCTCGCGGGGACCTGAAGCGACTCGAGTGTGAGCCGCAGGGCCGCGCGATCGACGGGTTCCGGGCGCGCGCATTCCGGGCAGAGCCGGCGCACCAGGCGCTGCGCGATGACGAGCTCGACCGCGGATGCGACGAGGAACGGCTCGACGCCCATGTCGGTCAGGCGCGTCAGCGCGCCGGGCGCGTCGTTGGTGTGCAAAGTGGAGAAGACGAGGTGGCCGGTCAGCGAGGCGCGGATGGCGATCTCGGCGGTCTCGAGGTCGCGGATTTCGCCGACCATGATGATGTCGGGGTCCTGGCGCAGCACGTGGCGCAACGCGCTGGCGAAGGTGAGCCCGATCTCGGCATGCGTCTGCATCTGGTTCGCGCCGGGCACCTCGTACTCGATCGGGTCCTCGATCGTGACGATGCGCAGGTCGGGCGAGTTGATCTTGCGCAAAAAGGCGTTCAACGAAGTCGACTTGCCCGAGCCGGTCGGGCCGGTGACCAGCACGATGCCGTGCGGGAAATCGAGGACCTTGTCGATGACGGCGCGTTCATCCGGCGTCAGGCCGATGCCTTCCATCGTGTAGGCCTGCTTGCGCTGCGTGAGGAGGCGGAGGCTGACGCTCTCGGCGTAGATGGTCGGGATCGTCGACACGCGGATGTCGAGCGAGGTGCCGTTGCTGCGGAAGTCGATGCGTCCGTCCTGCGGCAGGCGGCGCTCGGAGATGTTCATCCGGGCCATGATCTTCAGGCGCGAGATGATCGCGTCCTGGAACCGCAGCAGGTTCTCCGGCACCGGCACGGGCACGAGCAGGCCGTCGACGCGGTAGCGGATGCAAAGCTCGCCCTCCTGCGGCTCGAAATGGATGTCGGTGGCGTTCTCCGCCACGGCCTGGGCGATGACTTCGGTGACGAAGCGAACGACGGCGGCGTCGGCATCGGCCTCGATGTCGGTCGTCACCGCGGCCGCGGCGAGGCCGGACTCGTCGGCATCATCGAGGCTGCCGGAGCCGACGCCGTAATTCTCATTGAGCAAGGCCTGCACGCGCTCGGGCGGGGCGAGGTGCCAGACCAGCGGCCGGGGCGTGAACGTGGCGATCCAGTCGGTGATGGTCGCGTTCGGCGGCCAGGAGGTGGCGAGATGGAGGGAGCTGGGAGGTGGGAGGAGGGAGGTGGGAGGAGGGAGGTTGGAAGCGGGAGGCGGAGCCGGTGGGAGGACGGGCACGACCTGGAATTCGTGGGCGAGGCGCGCAGGCAGGAGGACGAGCGCCTCCGGGTCGACCTGCGGGGACTCGAGCACGGGCAGGCCGGTGGCGCGCGCCAGGGCGTCGAGCGTGCCGGACTCGTTCAACGCCAGGCCGGCGGCGAGCAGGGCGAGGCGCTTCTCCCGCACGCTTTCCTGGAGCGATTTCTGCGCCGCCTCGGCGAGGCGGTCGGCCAGGGCGGCAGGCAGGGTGTCGTCCATCGTCGGCAAACCCGCGGGTTACTTCCGGCCCGGCAGCGTGCCCTTCAGGGCGGACTGCACGTCGTCGTGCTGGGGACTGTGCTTGAGGCGCTCCAAGGCCTCGGTGTTGTCGGCCGCGGTGTTGGTGAGGATGTAGGGGCGCAGGAAGAAGACGAGGTCGGTGCGGGTCTCGGTGCGGCTGCGCTTGCCGAGGAGGTCGCCGAGCAGCGGGATGCCGGCCAGCCGGCTGGTCGAGCGGTTGTAGGATTTGCGCTGCAGGCCGCCGAGCACGGCGATCTCGCCGCTCTTGACGCTGATGAACGACTCGGTCTTGCGGCTGCCGATGACGGGCTGCGAATTGCCGTCGATGACGACCTCGTCGAGGATGTCGTTCACGTCCTGCTTGATGTCGAGCTGGACGGAGCCGTCGTTGCCGATGAGCGGCTTCACCGTCAGGCTCACGCCGATGTCCTTGTACGTGACATTGCTGGTGTAACCGGCGCCGACGTTGCCCGACAGCGTGCCGGTGTTCTGGTAGCTGGTGATGACCGGCCGCGATTCGCCGACGAAGATCGTCGCCTCCTTGTTGTGGGTCGTGACGATGTTCGGGACGGACAGGATGTTGGTGTTGGATTTGCGGGGAATGACGCCGAGATTGAGGGTGGCGGCCAGGTCGCGCGCGCCGGTCGCATCGTAGAGGGTGGCGAACGGCGTGGTCGCGCCGGTGGTGGCGTTGGGCGCGCCGGTGACGGTGACCCCGGGGGCGGAACCGTTGAACGCGACCAGCTTGTTCCCGGAAAGCACCAGGCCGAGCGCTTCGATGCCGGTGGACGAGGCGTCGGTGAGGGTGATCTCGGCGATGACGACCTCGATGCGGACCTGCGCGAGCAGGATGTCGAGCTGGCTGACGATGTCCTTGATCAGCCGGAGGTCGTCGACCGTGCCGGAGACGACGAGCGAATTGCTGCGCTCGTCGGGCACGACGGTCAGGATCTGGCTGAACTGCTGCGAGGCCCCGGCGGCGCCGAGCGCGCCGAAATTGGGCAGGACGATCGTGCCGTTGGGCGTGTTGATCGTCTGCATGCCGGCGCGGGCGGCCTGGGCCTGCGCGGCCTGCTGGGCGGCGCGGGCCGCGGGATTGTTTGCGGGGGTTGGCAGCGGCAGGTTGCGATTGGCGCCGCCGGCAAAGGAGGCATTGCGGGTGACCGCCTGGTTCGAGGTGGCGCTGTGCGCCGCGGAGTTCTGTCCCGTGACGAGCGAGGTGATGACGGTCGCGACGTCGCTGGCGGTGGCATGCTTGAGCTGGATGACCTCCTGGCGCGTGCTGGACTCGCCGGGCGTGTCGAGCTTCGCGATGAGATCGTCGAAGAACGGGAACTGGCGCGGGTCGGAGAGGAGGATGACCTGGTTGGTGCGGTCGTCCGCCTGGATCGACGTCGTGGTGCCGAGCTGGGTGGCGGCGGCGCCCGAGACGATGGTCTGGATCTTGGTGACCAGCTCGCTGGCGGTGGTGTTGACGACCTTGTAGAACTTGGGCGTCAGGCCCTGGAGCGCCGGCTGGTCGAGCTTGGCGACGAGCGCCTCGATGCGCTGCAGGTTGCTCACGGAATCGGTGACCAGTGCGGCGTTGGCCTTTTCAAACAAGACCGGCGGCGCCGCGGCCGCGGGATTGAGGATGCCGGCGATTTGGGGCATGAACTCCGCCACGCGCAGGAATTCGAGCTGGAAGAGCTTGGCGGCAATGCGGCCGCTCGGTGGCAGGCCGAGCGTCGAACCCTCAATGAAATCGGGCGCCTCGGTGCGCGCCATGTTCAGCGGGGTGACCTTCAGGAATTTCGTGCCGAGCGGCGAGACGGCGATGCCGTTGAGCGTGAGGAGGGTTTCGAGCGCCTCCATCGCCTCCTCCTTGGTCACCTTCTGGTTGAGCGAGAACGACAGCGAGGTGGCCGGCAGGCCGGCGGGGCGCAGGACGGCTCGGCCCGACCAGCGCTCGAGCATTTCCAAGGCGGAGTCGACGGTGATGTCGCCGAACTTGATCGGTCCAACCATGCCGTCCGCCGAGGCGGCCGGCGCGACCACGCGGTTGGCGGCCGCGGCGGCAGGACGAGGAGTCGGACCGCCCGGCTGGGCCGGGACACTGACCGGCATGGGCGGCGCGCCGACCGGGGTGTTGCCAGGCGCCGGCTGGGCGCAAACAGCGACCGCGAGCAGGGCCGCAAGCGGGGCAAACCAGAGGAGCGAACGGGGCCGGCGGGAACGAAGGTTGGGCATTGACGGGTACTCGTGAATCAAGGGACGCAGGCTACCGCGCACCGGGCAAACTGCCAGCGTTTCTTGCACCGTTTTCAAGACGCCGCTTGGGCGCAGGGGTTTCCGCAATCGTCGGCCTCAGTAGTCGTCCATCACGAACCACATGACCCACGTGAGGCCGAGGGTGACGACAACGAGACCGGCCAGGCCGTAGACGAGAACGACGGGGTTGCTGCGGGCCTGCCAGACCAGCCAGCCCAGCAGCAGATCGCTGGGGACGAGCAAGAGCCAGAAGTCGCGCCGGCGCTTCGAACTGACCTTGCGGATGATGAGCTCGTTGAACCGGTGTTTCTCCGCCATCGCGCGGTTGTGCTGGAGGACCTTGAAGACATCGTTGGGGTCGCCGGTCTTCGGCCCGGTGGCGCCCCGGCCAGTCGGCATCGGGCCGCCGGCCATTTTGGCGAGCTCCTCCGCCGTGGGCAGCGGAGCTTCGTGCGGTGCGCGCACGTTGTCCCGCTGGAAGGTCCGCTCCTTGAAGTCGTAGTTCTTCCGCGGCGGTTCCTCGGGCTCCATGGATGGGCAGCTTGGTCCGGGCCGCATCGTTTGCAGCCCCAAAAACGACGCTTGGCGCCCGGCTTAGGACGCGCAGACGCGGCGGTAGAGGGCCTCGTACTTGGGGACGATGGCGGCGGCGGAGAAATGTTCGCGGGCGCGTTTCCGGCCGGCGGCGCCGAGGGTGGCGCGCCGGGCCGGGTCGGCGAGGAGCGAGCGCACGGCTTCGGCCAGGGCGGCGGTGTCGCCGAATGGTACGAGGACGCCCGTCTGGCCATCGAGCGTGACCTCGGGAATCCCGCCGACGGCAAACGCCGCGCTGGGCCGGTCGAGACTCATCAGCTCGAGAATGCTCAGGCAGAAGCTTTCCATCTCGGAGGTGAACAGCCCGAGGTCGGCGGCCTGCAGGTAGTCCTCGATCTCGGTCACGCGCTCGCGGACGACCAGGCGGTCGGCGACGCCGCGGGCTTGCGCAGCCGCCCGGAGGGCGGACGGGTCGGCGCCGGCCAGGACCACGAGCTTGAACCTCGCCACCGGCTTCAACCGCGCGACCGTGTCGAGCAGGAGGTCGATGCGCTTGAGCGGGCGCAAATTTGAAAGGTGCAGCAGCATGGCCTCGCCGTCGACCAGGCCGAGTTCGCGCCGGACATCGGCGCCGGCGTGCGGCGCGCGGTGCGGCTCGAAAAAATTGTGGATGACCTCGATCGGGCGCTGGACGCCGAGCAGACGCACCGTCTCGCGCCGCATGAACTCCGAGACGGTCGTGACCGCATCCGACTGCTCCAGCGCGTGGCGGATCGCCGGGCCGTAGCCAGGGTCGCGGCCGAGCAGGGTGGTGTCGGTGCCGTGCAGCGTGGTGATGATGCGCAGCCGGTGCTCCTCGTGCAGCATCGAACGGGCGAGGAACGCGGCGGTGGCGTGCGGCACGGCGTAATGGACGTGCAGCACGTCGAGCGCGTGCGCGCGGCAGACCTCCGCCATCTTCACCGACAGCGGCAGCGTGTAGTCGGGATACTTGAAGAGGTCATAGCTGTTCACCTCGACCGGATGAAAGAAGACGCGCGGGCCGGACGGCAGCCGGAAGGGCGGCTCGTAGCTGATGAAGTGGATCTCGTGTCCGCGGCCCGCGAGCTCCTCGCCGAGTTCGGACGCGAGGATGCCGCTGCCCCCGACGGACGGGTAGCACGTGATGGCGATCTTCAGCGGGCGGTCAGGCATGGGGATAAAACTCCAGCCATTGTGGGCCGGGTGCCCTCACCCGGCGAGGCTTCGTTCCCGCGGGGTGGGGGCACCCCGCCTACAACTCGAAGTGCGACCGGCATTCAAAATCTCCGGGCGGCGCGGGTGAGGGGCGCGAGCGAGTCAAACAGCGGCGGGTCATTGGGGAAGAGCGGGATCGCCGCCGCCACGCCGCAGCGGGCGCCGTTGACCCGCGCGCGGGCGAGCTGCAGCTCGACATAGTTGCGGGTCTTGAGCTGCGAGGCGTGAGCTTCCATGGACTTCGACCAGGCGGCGAGCACGGCCGGCGGCGAGACGTCGATGAGGAGCGGCACCGCGCCGGCGGGTTCGGCGTCGGGCGACACGGCATAGTAGAGGAGCTGGCCGATGGCGTGCGGCGCGCCCTTCAGGTCCTTGAGCCCGCCGTAGCGGGCCAGCCGGGCCGCGTCGCGCACGAGGTGGCCAAGCCGCCAATGGTCCGGGTGCTGGTTGGTCACGATGGTCGGGGCCAGCACGAGGCCGGGCCGCACCCGCCGCAGGATCGCGGCCAGCCGGCGGGCGTGGGCGGAGGACACCTCGAGGCGGGCGTCGCCATCGAGTTGGACGAACTCGAGCGTGGCGCCCAGAATTTTCGCGGCGCGCTTCGCCTCGGCGGCGCGGCCCGCCGGCGTGCCATGCGTGCCAGCCTCGCCGCGCGAACAAACGACAAAGTGGGCCGGCCGGCCGGCGGTGGTCTCGCGGGCGATGACGCCCCCGCAGCCGAACTCGATGTCGTCCGGGTGCGCGCCGAAGGCGAGCAGCGGAGCAGGGGTGGAGGCGGGAGGCATGGGAGAATGAGGGGACGACCGGAAATTGGTGATGGATTAGGTTACATATTTCCGGGTTCGATCAGGCGTCGGTATAGGCTTCGTCAGAACGGTCGATTGGATCGCGAGGCACGTAGGTTATCTCGGGTGCATCGGCGGTGTTCAAGTAGCCTTGTTCGCCGGCGCCGCAGACATAGTGGGTGCAATGAACCACGGATTGCATCCAGCGCAAACGCGTGTCGCGCGTCGGGCTGACCTGTTCCTTCGTGAACGCCCCGAGCGGCAGCGTCGTGTGATGGTCGCCGCCCTCGTGCAACTTCAGCGCGCCGTCGACGAGCCGGGCGCGGACAATCTCGCCCTCGTGCGGCACGTCGACGAAGCAGTCGGGAATGTCGCAGGCCGCGCGGCGCACGGTGGGATCGCCGGAGCGGACGACGCGCACGCCGTCGAGCAGGCCCATGCGGCGGTACATCTCCAGGCAGAAATCGGCGGCGTTGGTCGCGGTCGTCTGCTTGAACGCCTCGACCCAGCGCGGGTCGACGAAATTGGGCAGCTGGCGCGCGGTATTCGCCTGCCAGCCCGCCGGGATGCGCTTGAGGAACAGCGGCGAGTATTTCCGCTGGAGCTTGTTCTCGAAGGTGAAGTTGAACGCCTGCGGCTCACCCGTCTTGCGGTGGCGCAGCACGGTGTGCGTCTCGCGGCAGTCGTGGTCGCTGTCATGGCAGAAATACACGATCTCGCCGCCCATCTCGGCCTGCAGCCGGCGGGCCGTGACGATCTTGGCATAGAGGAACCGCCGCGGGAAGAAGCCGCAGGGCTGCTGGCCGAAACAGATGACTGGCGAGGGCATCAGGCGGGGTGAGACACGAATGGCACGAAGGGAGGCGATGGAATCCCGGCCAACGATGAATTCCCGCGGCTGGTCATCCTGAGCGCAGCGCAGGCTCGAGCGTGGGCCCGGCGGGCGAAGGAGAAGCGGGATTCTTCGCTGCGCTCAGCATGACACGGCGCGGGAATTCGCGAGTTCATCGATGGGCGTTGCTGTCGATCTGAGGTTGGTTGAGCTTGGGCAGGAAGGCCTGCAGGAGGAAACCCAGGATCATGCAGGCGGCGCAGCCGATGACGTTATACCACAGGTAGGAAATGCTGAGGCTGAAATAGAGGACCAGCACGAGCGCCTGGCTGACGATCGCCGCCCAGAACACGGCAGTGCCCCCGACGCGCTTGAAGAAGAACGCCAGCAGGAAGAGCCCGAGCACGACGCCGTAGAAGACCGAGCCAATGATGTTCGTGGCCTGGATGAGATTTTCCGCGAGCGAGGCGAACAGCGCGAAGCCGATCGCGACGAGGCCCCAGAGCGTGGTGAACCATTTGGAGGCGGTCACATAATGGGCGTCGGCGGCGTCGCGCTTCACGACATGGCGATAGATGTCGACGGTCGTGGTCGAGCCGAGCGCGTTGAGTTCGCCGGCCTTGGAGGAGAACGCGGCGGCGAAGAAGACGGCGACGAGGAGCCCGATGAGTCCGTGCGGGAGATGGTCGAGGATGAAGGTGATGAAGACATAGTCGGCGTCGTTGACGGTGGTGCGCGGGTCGGCGGCGCGCAGGGTTTCCTTGGTCGCGGTGCGGGCGGCCTCGACGCGCGCCTGGGCCGCGAGCGCGGCGGTGCGGCTGGCTGACGCGGCGGCAACGTCGCCCGCGTGGCGGGCGGTCATCCAGGCTTGGATCGCCCGCTCCTTGTCGGTGAAGGCGGCTTCGAAGTCGTGCTCCAGTACCTGCAGCCGCTCGCCGGCGCCATGGTCGGCCGCATAATGCCAGGCGGCCTGGTTGAAGAAGACCGGCGGACGCTCGAACTGGTAGAAGACAAATACCAGCGCCCCGAGCAGCAGGATGAAGAACTGCATCGGGATCTTGAAGATGGCGTTGAACATCAAGCCGAGGCGGCTCTCGCGCAGCGAGGCGCCCGTGAGGTACCGCTGCACCTGCGACTGGTCGGTGCCGAAATAGGACAGGGCGAGAAACATGCCGCCGAGCACGCCCGTCCAGATCGTGTAGCGGCGATCGGGGTTGAGCGAGAAGTCGACCGCCTCGAGCTTGTGGAAGCCGCCGGCCACCGCCAGGGCGTCGCCGAACGACAGCCCGGCCGGCAACCGCGCCAGCAGCACGAAGAACGCCGTGACCATCCCGACGAAGATGACGCCGATCTGGTATTTCTGCGTGAGGTTCACGGCATCGCTGCCGCCAGCGACCGTGTAGATGACGACGAGCAGGCCGGTGCCGATGATGGTGACGTCGAGCCGCCAGCCCATGACGGTCGAGAGCACGATGGCCGGCGCGTAGATGGTGATGCCGGCCCCGAGCCCGCGTTGCAGCAGGAAGAGCGCGGCGCCGAGCAGGCGCGTCTTCGAGTCAAAGCGTTTCCCGAGGTACTCGTAGGCGGTGTAGACGTTCAGTTTCCGGTAGATCGGCAGGAAGACCGCGGCGATGACGATGAGCGCCAGCGGCGCGCCGAAATAGTTTTGCACGAACCCGAGCCCGCTTTCGTAACCCTGGCCGGGGGTCGAAAGAAACGTGATGGCGCTGGCCTGCGTGGCCATGACGGACAGGCCGATCGTGAACCACTTCGTCTCGCGGGAGCCCCGGAGGTAGGTGCGCAGGTTCTGGTGGCCGCGCGTGCGCCAGATGCCGTAGGCGGCGATGCCGACCAGCACGCCGAGCGTGACGAGGTAGTCGAGCGCGTTCACGAATACAGTTTCGTCAACAGCGCGAGCAGTCCGACCCACAGCACGAACACGCCGAGCACGAACCAGTACACGCCGCGCCAGGTACGGAAGCCCGGCAAGCCGGTGGAGGCATCGTCGGGTATTTCAGGCGGGTGATGTACCATGGATTGGCGAGGGCTTCATTTAACCACGGATTTCGCGGAGGGCACGGATGAATACAGAGCCAGCAGTGTCATTCTGAGCGCGGCGAAGATTTCAGTCCGAGAGGCATCGGAGGCTATTCTGCTGGATGCTTCGCTTCGCTCAGCATGACCGGGAGGGGGAGTGGGTTTCTTTCCGTGATTATCCGTGCCATCCGTGGTCACGAAACCTTCGTCACTTGCCGAGCGCGAGCAGGTTGGCGAAGAGCCGGTACGCGCCCGGCACGCCGGCCGGCAGCTGCCGGAAGAACGCCAGCCCGGTGTAGACATAGTGGCCTTTGCCGTAGTGGGCCACCAGCACGCTGCTGCGCAGCGGCGCCTCGCCCGGATCGCTCATGGCGAGCAGCGCGGTGTAATGCTCCTCGTCCCATTTGCTCGGGAAGTACGCGCCGCGCTCCTGGACCCAGCCGTCGAAATCGGACGGGGCGATCTTGTTCGGCGCATTGAGCGCGGGACTGTCGGCGGCGATGAACGTGACCGGCGCGCGCTCGTCGGTGACGCGGAGCTGCGGCGCCGGGCCTTGGATCGAGATGGGATAGGGTCCGAGTTGCTCGGCGTTCAGCTTGCGGTCGGGACGATTGTACTGGGCGATGACCGTGCCGCCCGCCTCGACCCACGCGAAGAGCCCTGGCAACGCATCCTTCAGGTCGGCGCGCTCGTTGAACGCGCGCACGCCGAGCACGACGGCATCCAGGCCCTTGAGTTTTTCCGGCGTCAGGTCGGCGCCGGTCAGGCGATGCACGACATAGCCCATCTGCTCCATGCACTCGGCGACCGCGTCGCCCGCGCCGGGCAGGTAGCCGACGGTGAAGCCGCGCGTGGCGAGCGGAAAGCTGGCGACCCGCGCGCGCGCCGGCGGCTGGAGCAGCTGCACCGGGATGTGGCTGTAGCGAATCTCGTAACGCTCGTTCGAATATTCGCGGCCCTCGATCTTCGCCACGGCCATGATCCGGCCGGAGGAAGTGTCCGCCGGGCTGCCGACCTTGAACTCGAAGCGCGCCTTGTCGCCGACCTGGGCCAGGTGGAACGGCACGGTCGCGGGCTCGACGGTCCAGCCGTCGGGTTTCTCGAGGCGGAGCGACCCGTGCGTGTCTGCCCGCGCGGCGGTGAGCTCGACGCTGACGACCTTGGTGGTGCCCGGTGCAATGAGGTAAAGCTCGGAGCCGAACTGCATCGAGAGGGGCGGGATCACGACGAGCGGGCGGCGCGCCTGCGCCGCGGACGCGCCGGCCAGCAGCTGCACCGGCTGGTCGGTGACCACGAGCGTCTGGCCTTCGACCGAGAAGGTATGCCGAACCGGAATGGCGGGGCCGTTTTCCGGGGTGCCGATGGCGTGGGGATCGTCGACGCGATAGACGCCGGTCGAGCCATCGGCCCGCAGCCAATACGGCTGGCTGACGGCGGTCGTGTCGGGCAGAATGCCGGTGGCTTTCCCCGTGAGCGGCGCCCCGGCGACGACATCGGCCGGCTGGCCATCCACCAGCTGGAGCGCCGGGCTGGTCGTTTCGAGGTGGCGCACGGCGACATTGGGCGCGGCGAGGTGGACCGAATAATTGAAGGTGATCGTTTCGCCCGGCACGACCTCGGCCCGGTCCACCGTGGTCTCGACCGTCAAGCCGAGGCAGTCCTGCAGGATCCGGTCGAGCTGGGCGCGCTTGCTCGCGACGAGCGGGTCGTCGGGCAATGCCGCCAGCTTCGTGCGGAGCGCCAGGATGGCGGGCACGGAGGCGGAGGCGTTGGCTGGACTGAATTGGGCGATCGCCTCGTCGGCCAGGCGCGCGATGTCGGCCCCGCCGGGCACGCGATTCCAGGTGGTGTCGATGCCGTCGAAGAGGTCGGCGTCGGGCGACGACGGCGGGTCTCCGGCGAGCAGCATGAAGCTCTGCACGTTCGGTCCGCCGCCGCTGCGGTTCGAGAACCCGCCGAGGCCTTGCGTCTTGTGCATGCCGCGACTGCGGTTGGCGATCGTGCCGAAGGGTTCGCCCGTGACCGGATCGTCGCCGCCGATGTCGAGCTTGAAGACCGGGCCCTTCAGTCCGCTGCGGCTCGGATCGGCCCAGGAGTTCCAGAAGAGGCGACGCGGCTGCCAGGGCTGGAGACCCTCGGCGATCTGGTCGGGGAAGGCGGTCGGATCGCCGGCGAGCTTGAAGGCCTCGACGGCGAGGATGGCCGAGGCGGTGTGCTGGCCATGGCCGCCGCTGCCGGGCGGGATCGGGAAGCGCGTGACGATGACGTCGGGCCGGAAGCGGCGGATGACGCGGACGACATCGGAGAGGATTTCCTGGTGGTTCCAGAACTGGAACGTTTCCTCGGGCGACTTGGTGAAGCCGAAATCGATGGCGCGCGTGAAGAACTGGCGCCCGCCGTCGACCCGGCGCGCCGCGAGCAATTCCTGCGTGCGCGCCACGCCGAGCTTCTCGTCGAACTCGGGCCCGAGTTCGTTCTGCCCGCCGTCGCCGCGCGTGACGGAGAGATATCCCGTGCGATAGCCGCGGCCGCGGGAGAAGTAGGCGATGAGCTGGGTGTTCTCGTCGTCCGGGTGCGCGCCGACGTGGAGGATTGTCGCGGTGGTGCGGAAGGATTTGAGTTCGCCGAGAATCGCCTGGCCGGTGGTGTTTGCCGGCGGCGCATCCGCGGCGCGGGCGGGAAGGGCGAGGAGCGCCAATCCGGCAAGCGCCGTCCATCCCAGTTTCCGTAGGTCGGGCTTTATGCCCGACGTGTCGGGGATAAGCCCCGACCGACGGGAAAACAAAAGGGCGCAGACGGACTGCGCCCTGGCGGTCAAACGGGAGAGCAAACCCATGACGCGGTTACTTTTTGACGGTGTAGCCGACGGAATACTGCGTGTCCTCCCAGGCGAGCTTCAGCACGCCGCCGCCCGCGGGGTTCTTTTCGAGCGCCATGACGAACTGGTCGACCGGCGTCGCGAGGGTGTCCTTTTTCAGGGCGATGCGGGCGAACTCGTGACTGGCGTCGTAGGGATCCGCGCCCCACTGGCCGACGAGCTTGTTGACGAGCAGCTGCGCGGAGCCGTCCTCCGCCGGGAGCGTGTAGAGCGAGTAGGTGCCGGCGGGCAGCATCGTGCCGCCGAGGTCGAGCGGCTGCTGCGTGATGAGGGTGGTGGCCTCGTCGGCGCCGGTGCGCCAGACCTTGCCGTAGGGAACCAGGCCGCCCCAGATCTTGCGGGGCTGGCCGGATTTCGGATCCTTCGTGTACGGCCGTCCGTAGGTGATGGTGACGCGGTTGCCGTCGATGCGGGCGCTGATGGTTTCGTGCGGGCTGATGCGGGCGCGGGGCGTGGCGGGGGCCGGGACGGTGTCGGCGAGCAGGGCGCTCGCGCCGGCGAGGGTGGCGAGGGCGAAGGAGGTGCGGAAGAGTTTCATGTCAGCGGTGGGTTGGGTTGAGGGCAGGCTGGGGCACATTCTTGCTGCGCCCCGGCCTGATCATTGGGCGGCGACTATTTCAAGCTCTCGATAAGCGTGTCGTTCAAGTGGATGTACTCGTCGCGGAGGGCGGGATTGGGATCCTTGGCGGCGGCTTCCTTGGAAGCGGTGGCCGTGGCGATCGCACCGGCCTTGTCGCCGGCCTTGGCCTGGATCAGGGCCTTGCGGTAGACGAGATAGAAGGCGTCGGGTTGGGCGGCGATGGCGGCGTCCATCCACCGGATCGCCTTGGGTAGGTCGATGTTGTTGTCGAGGTAGAACATCGCGGCCGGAACGTAGGGCTTCTTGGGGTCGTCCGAGGCCATGACCGCCTCGATCTGGGGCCGGAGCATGCCGACGGTGTCGACCTCGACCTTGATCGGGACGCGGGTGCGGTCCCAGACGAAGTAGAGGGTGCCGGAGGTGTCGCGCAGGTCGCCGGTGCCGATGGTGAAGGTCTCCACGGTGTAGGGATTGACGACGGGCGTGGCCTTGAAGCGGGCGACATCGTTCTTCTCATCATAGCTATAGGCGCCCCACTGCGACATATGCTTGTGAATGATGACGGTCCACTCGGTCTTGCCGGGAATGGTGAAGAGCTCGTAGGTGCCGGCCGGGACGGCCGTGCCGTTGAGCTTCACGGGGGTGCTGAACGAGATCTCGGTCGCGGTGTTCGCCCCGGTGCGCCACACCTTGTCATAAGGCACCAGGTTGCCGAAGATCTCGCGGCCCTTCTTGCCGGGCCGGGAATAGTTGATCTCGATGTCGGTGATGCCGACGCGTTGCTTGACGGTGCCGGCCGGGCTGGCGTTGGGCAGGACGAGCACGGCGGGGGCTTGGGCAAAAAGGCCGGTCGCACAGACCAGGGCCGCAATGACGGACACGACGGGGTGAAGGCGGGGAGTCATGGAAGGGGTAAGAGAAACCAGACGGCCAACAGATTCCACCAAAATATCGGGCGGCGATTCTGTGCCGAGCGCGGGCGCCTGGCGGGATGCCCGTAGGGCCTCACCTCGGTGAGGCCGCGGCTCGACCAAGGTCGAGCCCTACGCCAATCGTGATGGGTTCCCTGTAACCTTTCCGCCGGCGGCGGGTTCTTGAGGGAGACCATGAACCACAACCTGCGCCTGGCCTGGCGTTCGCTCGCGCGTTCCCGGGGTTTCGCCTTCGTTGCGGTGCTGACGCTGGCGGTTGGCATCGGCAGCACCACCGCCATCTTCAGCGCGCTGCAGGCGCTGGTGATCTCGCCCTACAATTACCCGCGCTCCGACCGCCTCGTCCACATCTGGTCCGGCAACGGCTGGCCGCTGTCCCCGGCCGACGCCTTCGACCTGATCAAGGACACCGCGAGCTACTCCGCGTTCGGCATCTACCAGCCCTCGACCTACAACGTCGGCGCGGAAAACGCCCAGTCGGTGTCCGGTGTCACCTGCACCTCGGCTGTCCTGCGCGCCTTCGGGGTGGCCCCGATGCTCGGCCGTTTTTTTGAACCGTCCGACGACGTGCCGAAAGCGCCGCCGGTCGTCATCCTCAGCCATGCGCTCTGGCAGCAGCTGTTCGCCTCCGACCCGCACGCGATCGGGCGCAAGCTGCGCCTCAACGGCACCGACGCCGAGGTTGTCGGCGTGATGCCCGCCACCTTCGAATTCGTCTGCCCCTGGATGCGCACCGAAGCCTGCCAGCTCTGGACGCCGCGTTCGTTCGACGAGAAGGAAATCAAGCAGCGCGACAGCCATTACCTGCTCGGCATCGCCCGGCTCAAGGACGGCGTGACGGTCAAGGCCGCCGACGCCGAGATCAAGACGATCGGCCGGCGCCTGACGAAGCTCTATCCCGACTCGAACACCCGGAAGGAATTCCTCGTGCGCTCGCTGCACGAGGAGATGACGCGCGACATCGCGGGCAAGGTCTGGCTGCTGTTCGGCTCGGTCGCGCTCGTGCTCCTCGTCGCCTGCGGCAATGTCGCGAGCATGCTGCTGGCGCGCGGGGCGCGCCGCCAGGGCGAGTTCGGCGTGCGGGTGGCGCTCGGCGCCTCGCGGCGCGACCTCCTGATGATGGGCCTGGCCGAGAGCCTCGTGCTGGCGCTCGCGGGCGCCGCCCTCGGCATCGTGTTCGCCTACGGCGGCATCGACGTCCTGCGGCTGATCTCGCCGGTCAGCGCCGCGCGCAAGGCCGCCATGGCGCTGCACGCGCCGGCGTTGCTGTTCGCACTGGGCGCGACGCTCCTGACGGCGCTGCTGGCCGGGCTCCCGCCGGCGCTGGCGGCGCTGCGCACCTCCGTGGCCAGCATCCTGCGCTGCGATGCCCGCGGCGCCGCGGGTTCGCGTTCGCGCCACCACATGCTGCGCGCGCTGGTCATCGCCCAGGTGGCCGTGGCCTTCGTGCTGGCCAACGGCGCGGTGCTGTTCTCCACGGCGTACTTGAAGGTGCTGAAGGAAAACCAGGTGCTGTCGAGCGACGAGGTTATCACGGCGCGGATCGCGCTGCAGGGACCGCGCTACGAGAAGAACGAGCAGCGGGTGCAGTTCTGGAACCTCTTCGTCGATCGCGTCAAGGCCCTGCCGGGCGTGCAGCGCGCCGCCATCACCTCGAAGCTGCCGCTCGAGGGCGGCAGCAACACCAACGCGCTGGTGAACGACGAGGTCTACGACCCGACGATCCGCCGCATGAGCGTCGAGCGTTCGTCGGTGACGGAGGAGTATTTCGCGGCCATGGGCCTGCGGTTGCTGAAGGGCCGCAACCTCACGAGCGAGGATCGCACCGGCGACATCCGCGGCGTCGTGGTGAACCAGGCCTGCGTTGACAAGGCCTGGCCCAACAAGGAGCCGCTGGGCGAGCTCCTGCGCGGCAACAACCCGGGCAAGCCGTGGTACACCGCGCGCGTGGTCGGCGTCGTTGAGAACGTGAAGCAGTGGGGCGCCACCGCCGAGGTGCAGCCGGAGATGTATACGACCCCCGAGGGACACTGGGGTGACACGGCTTACCTCGTGATCCGATCGCCGCTGACGCTGGGGCAGCTTGCCCCGCAATTGCGGAAGGAGCTGGCCGCCCTCGACAGCGAACTGGCGTTGAAGGATCTCCGCACGATGCGCCAGGTCGTCAACCAGGCGGCCCAGGGCGAGGCCGCGGTCGCCGGGTTGGTGAATTTCTTCATGGCGGCGGCGCTCGGGCTCGTGGCGGTCGGCCTCTACGGCACCCTGTCGTACCACGTGCAGCAGCGCACGCGCGAGATCGGCGTGCGCGTCGCGATCGGCGCGTTGCGCGGCGACATCCTCAAGCTGGTCTTCGGGCAGGGCAGCCGCTGGGTCGGCCTCGGCCTCGCGATCGGGCTGGCGGGCAGCTTCGCCCTGGCCTCGACCCTGAAGTCACTCGTGTACCACATGGACGGATTGACCGCCGCGCCGCTGCTGCTCGCGGCCGTGGCCGTGGGCCTGGCGGCCATCGTGGCATGCTGGCTGCCGGCGTTCCGCGCCGCCCGGCTTGATCCGCTCGTGGCGCTGCGGGCGGATTGAGCGCAGGGCTGGACCTTGGTCCAGCCGCGACGGACACTGGGAAAGCACGGCGGAGAAGGCTGCACCAAGGTGCAGCCCTACGGGCTCAGCCGAAACGATCATCTGTAGGGCTGGACCTTGGTCCAGCCGCAACGGACACGGGGGAAAGCACGGCGGAGAAGGCTGCACCAAGTTGCAGCCCTACGGGCTCAGCCGTAACGACCATCTGTAGGGCTGGACCTTGGCCCAGCCGCAATCGGCGGCGGGAGCCGCCGGCTTAAACGTTGCCCTCGGGCGGTGGCGTGCGGCATTTTTCGGGGATGGCCGACGAACCCGTCATCCCCCGCGGCTGCGAGATCCTCCTGCTCGAGGACGACGCCGCGCTGCGCAAGCGGGTGGCCGCGTTCCTGGCGCGCGCCGGCGCCGCCGTGACGGAATGCGCCAACCTGGCGGAGGCCCGCCGGCTGCTCGCGGCCATGCGCTTCGAGTTTGCGGTGGTGGACCTGCACCTGCCGGACGGGAACGTGCTCGAGCTGCTGCGCGAGGGAGCGTTTTCGGAGAACACCGGCGTCGTGGTCGTGACCGCCTTCGGCGGGATCCGGGAGGCCGTCGATGCGATCCGACTGGGCGCCCGGGACTATCTCACGAAGCCCTTCGAGCTCGAGCAACTGCCGCTGGCGATCCAGCGCTGTGACACGGCCCGGCGCGGCGCGCGCCGCGAGGAACATGCGGTGCGCCAAGGAGCGGCGGGCGCCGCGGCGATGTTTTTCGGCGCGGGCCTCGATGCGGTCCGGAAGCAGGCGGAAGCCATCCTCGCCACGGATCGCCGCCTGGAACGCGGATTGCCGCCGGTGCTGCTCGAGGGCGAGACCGGCACCGGCAAGAGCGTCCTGGCGCGCTGGCTCCATCACGAGGGACCGCGCGCGGACCGGCCGTTGGTGGCGGTGAATTGCGCGGCGCTGTCCGAGACGCTGGTTGAGTCGGAGCTGTTCGGCCACGAACGCGGCGCCTTTACCGATGCGAAGACCGCGCGCCTCGGGTTGTTCGAGGCGGCCGACGGGGGCACGCTGTTCCTCGACGAGGTCGGCCTGCTTTCGCGGTCCACGCAAGCCAAGCTGCTGACGGCGATCGAGGAGGGCGTCATTCGCCGGCTCGGCGGCACGCGCGAGATCAAGGTCGACGTCAAGCTGATCGCCGCGAGCAACCGCCCGCTGCGCGAACTGGTCGCGAGCGGCGCGTTTCGCGAGGACCTGTTCCACCGGCTCAACCTGCTGGCGCTCACCCTGCCACCGCTGCGCGAGCGCGCCGGCGACATCCTGCCGCTGGCGCGGCATCTCCTGGCGCGCATCGCGGCGCACCACCGGCGGAAAGACCTGGCGATTACGCCGCTCGGCGAGGCGCGCCTGCAGGCTCAGCCCTGGCGCGGCAATGTCCGTGAGCTGGCGCACGTGATCGAGAGCGCGGTGATCTTCGGCGGCGGGGCGCCGCTCGAATTCTCCAGCCTCGGCGATCCGCCCCCGGCCGGGCCGCGCGCGTGGCGCAATCCCGCCTGGCGGGTACCGGCAACGGGCTTCTCGCTGGAGGCGATGACCGACGAACTCATCGCCGATGTCCTGCGCGAGGAGGAGGGCAATGTTTCCGCGACCGCACGGCGGCTGGGCGTCACGCGGGACTTCCTGCGTTATCGCCTCGAAGGGTCCAAGCCCGGCGAGGAGCCGAAGGCGTGATGGGGCGCTGGGCCCAAACCGGGACGCGAAAGTTGAGTTTTATTGGGCACAGGCACCCAGCGGAAGGCGGCGGCCGGAAATGCGTCGCGGCGCCATGCGATGCAAGCTGGCGCGAGCGAGCCACTTGGCGTCCAGGCGCGGGGTTGGCACGGCACGCGCAAAGCAAAGGGGCACTTCACCCCCCCATGACCATGTATCGCAGCAGCCCATTCACCGCGGTTTCGCATTTCGGCTTCCTGGCGGTCGCCGCCTTCCTCCTGACGCTTGACGCCCCCGGCCAGGACAACACCGACCCGTTCGTGTACCTCCGCGGCGGCGCGGGCGACCAGATGATGGCCCGCCCCTACGACCGCGGCATTTCACCAGGGCCGGACAACTGGAATTTCATTACGGGCAATTCAAACTGGCCCGACTTGTTCTTCCCGTTGGAGACATTGCGTCCGGGCCTCGAGCCGCCGATCCTCGGCGAGGCCTGGCCGGGAAATGAAGGAGCCAATTTCGGCAACGGCTCCGCCACCGGCCTCGATGGCCAAACGTTCTTTGTCGGCTTCGCACTCCTGGGCAGCCGGGACGACCTGACCGGGGAGGAGACCGGTCGGATCATCGCCTACCAGCAGGCGCAGCAAAAGCTGCTCGACGAACTCCGGGCCGAGATTGCGTCCTTGGCCGGCGCAGCGCCGAAGGTCCGGGCCGAGGGATTGTCGGTCCTCGCCGCGAAACAGGACGCGCGTTTCCAGGAACTGGAGCGCGAGGAGGAAGCCATCCGGAGCGATGTCGCCTGGGTGGGCCCGAAGCTGGGTCGCAGCCTGGCCTTCGGCTTCGACGGGGAGCCGGCGGCCGACACCCCGCGGCTGTTGTTTGCCGCCAATTTCTACGCCGGCTTGTCAATTGACCAGCGCATGTTGCTGGCCGAAATCGCCCACGAAACCGACGCGGCCTCCTTCGCGGCCGGCCAGGGTCCGATCGGGCGCCCGGTGGTCACGGTTCGGTCGTCCGAGCCGCTACCGCTGGAAATGAAGGCGAAGATCCAGCGAATGATCAAAGAGAAGGAGGCGCAGCTGGAGAAGACGAGCCTGCCGATCAGCCCGCCCCCGGCCGATCCCGCGGTCATCTATTTCCTGCCGGCCACCGCCCGCTTGCATTTGCCCGCGGCGTTGCCGCCCGAGCTGGACGCAAAAGTCCGTCGCTTTCTCGAGAAGAAGAAGGACCTCAAGGACGAACTTCGCGCCATGGTGTTGCGCGAAGACTACATCCTGAGCTCGACCCGTACGCGCCGCTTCGAAGCCCTGGCGGCCGCGCAGGCACCGCGCTTTGCCGAGCTCGGAGCCCTGGCGGAGGAGATCCGGGTGGGACTCGCGCAGATCGGCTTTCGCGATCGGCCGGACGGGTTGGAGCTGCCGGCTGAACTGACGAAGCGCGTGGGCAGTTTTTATGCGCGCAAGGTGCAGGTGCGGCGCGAATTGTTGGCCGAGCTGCGGAAGCTGCGGAGCGAGTATCCGGGCGCCTCATTTTCCTTCAATATCACGGAGCACGGCGACGGCCTGGCGATCGTGCAGACCGGCGCGGACGGCAAGGCGGCGGCGGCGGTCGCCGAATTCAACGCGAGCCAGGCGGGGCAATATTCCCAGTTCGTCCAGGAAAGCGAAAGCCTCCGCCGGGAGATCGAGCAATACCTCCGGCGCAACCCCAGCCAGGCGAACCGGTCGGTCGACCAGCTCGCCGCCGATTTTGTCCGCGCCTATGAGGGTCAGGGGCAAATGGAACGCTACCGCGAATATAGCCGCGCGGTGCTCGAGCCCGGTCTGTCGCCAGCCCAACGGCGTCTCTTGTTCAATGCCGCGCTCTGGCCGGCGAAACCGGCGGCCGCCAAGCCGCAACCCTGACGCGTGCCTCCCCTCGCCGAACGCCGGCCCGCGACGATCGCCCTGATCCTGGGGGCGGTCATGAGCGTGGTCTTTGTGGGGTTGGTGTTGCGTTATGACCACGACCTCCGCGGCGCCATCCATGAGAAGATGATCCGGCGGGATGCCGCGGTCCTTACCTCGGTGGCGCAGCAGGAGATCGAGTCGGCGGACCTCACCCCGGACCGGACCAATTCCGGGCGGTGGCTGGCGGCGCTCCTGCCGGCGGCGCACCGCGAAGGCCTGCTGGCGATGGCGATTTTCGATGCGGACGGCGTGGTGCTCGAGAAGATCCCGGCGGGGCAGCTCCTGGTCGAAATCCCGCCGGACGATTTTGTCAGCCTGCAGGATGGCCGGCCGATCACGCGCTTTTGGCCGGCCTTTTCGCTGGCGACGATCCTGCCGGGCAGCGCGACCGCGCCGACGCCGGTGCTCGAGGTCGTCCTGCCGCTGCACGGGCGCGCAGCGCCGGCGGCGGGCTTGTCCGCATCCGAGCCGATCGGATTCGTCCGTTACGACCTCGATGGCCGGCGCCTGGCGGCCGAGCTGGCCGAACTCGACGCAGGGGTGCGCCGGCAGACGGCGGTGACACTGGCGGTGGGCCTGGCGGCCCTCGGGCTGCTCGTGGCAGCGGCGTACGCGCTGCTCGGGCGGGCGCAGCGGACCATCGCCGAACGCACCGCGCGGCTGCAGCGCGCCAACGCCGAACTCACGCTGGCGGCCAAGACGTCGGCCCTCGGCCAGATCACCTCGCACTTGGTCCATGGGCTGCAGGGTTCGGTGGCCGGACTGCGCTCGGTCGTGGCGGCGCCGGCGGGCCTGTCGGAGCGCGACCTGAAGGCGGCGGCGGGCTACGCCGAGCAGATGCAGGCGATCATCCAGGAAATCGTGGCGCTGTTGGGTGATCGCTCGACCGGCACCACCTACGAGCTAACGGGAACGGAGCTCGCCGAACTCATCCGGCGGCGCAATGCGGCGGCGGCGGCGGACAAGAACGTGGCCCTCGAAGTGGGCGACGGTTTCGCCGCGAGTGTCGACAGCCATCGCGGTGGCCTGCTGTGCCTGATCGTCAGCAACCTGGTGCAGAATGCCATCGGCGCGGTGGGGTCGGCGGGACGGGTGAAGGTCACGCTCCAGCGCGACGCCGCCAGCATCAGGCTGCTGGTGTCAGACAACGGCCCGGGCATTCCGGAGGAAATTCGCTCACATCTTTTCGAACCCGGGCGCACGAGCCGCGCGGGCGGCACGGGCCTGGGGCTCGTCATCAGCCAGCTGCTGGCCCGACAGATCGGCGCCCTGGTGGTGCTCAAGGCCAGTGGGCCCGACGGCACGACCTTTGGGGTGACGCTGCCGTTGGAATCCGGCCCGGCCTAGGTGAGATCAAGGCGTTTAGTAGCCGCGCTTGAGCCGGAGGCGAAAGCGTGGCCAGACAGAAACCACGCTGTCGCTACGCTCCAGCGTGGCTACGGTTTATCGATTCCGGTGTGATGCACGCCGGTTGCCACTTGTTCCCGGTCACTTCGTCCTTAGCTTCTCCGCATGCCTGTCTTCCAGACGACGCTGACGGTCCGCACCCGCGGGCAGGGGACCCATGAGATCACGGACGAGGTGGCCCAGGCGTTGCGGAAGAGCGGCATCGCGGTGGGGCTCGCCACCGTCTTCTGCCAGCACACGAGCTGCAGCCTCGTCCTGATGGAGAACGCCGATCCCTCGGCGCGGCGCGACCTCGAAGGCTGGCTTGACCGGCTGGTGCCCGAGAACGACCCGCACTTCACGCACACCCTCGAGGGCGGCGACGACATGCCGAGCCACATCAAGATGGCGCTGACGCGCTCCAGCGAGACGATCCCGGTGGCCGGCGGGGAACTCCAGCTCGGCACGTGGCAGGGCATCTTCCTGTGGGAACACCGCCGGGCCCCCCACACCCGGAGCGTGATCGTGACGATCGTCGGGTAGGGCGCGCTCGCACGGGATGCAGTACGCTACGGCGAACCGGCCGCGTCGGGATGCAGCAGCGCCGCGGACTCCAGCTCGATCTTGATCACCTTGGACGGCCAGCGCGGTTCCTCGACGGCCTCGAGCTTGCCATAAACGCTGAGCGTCGTGCCCTTGATCGTCTGCGGGTTCAGCGCCGCCTCGTCGAGGACGTCCGGCGACAGCATGGCCCCGACTCGAAAGCGGGCCAGGTCGCTCTTATCCTCGGCAAACTCGACGAGCCCCTTCTTGGGGTCGTAGGTCGCTACGGTGCCGGTGAAGCGGTAGGACTTGTGCTGCCAGTTTTCGTAAAGCCGCTTCCGGTTCACATTCTTGACGACGCCGTTGCGCGGCGCAAAAACCCCGGACGAGTCAAAGCTCGGCGAGAGGCGATCCGGATCGGTCGGGACCCACACCGCCTGCAGCAGTGCGGCGGGGTCAAGCTGGGGAAACCCGGACCCGAGTTCGCGCCAGACCTTCACGTCGGAGTTGTCCTCGACCGTGGCAGTCACCGTCAGGGCGGGAAACTCCCTGGCCTGGAGCGCGAACGTCTTCGGTCCGGGTGGGAGCGGGCCGATCGTGAGCGGCGTCTGGCCGAGGTTTTGCCTGCCCCACACGATTGTCGCGCCGGTGGGCACGGACTCCACGCGCAGCCGGCCCTGCGGGAAACGCACCGTTCCCCCGGCCTCGGTGTTTTCCGCGATGGTGACCTTGTACGTCTGGGCGGGCCAGCCGGGCAGCTCCAGCGTCAAATCGCATTCGCCCGGCGGCATCTGGGCCACGGCGAGCGGAGTCTTGCCCAGGATCGTGGAGCCTTTCTTCACCGTGGCGCCGCTCGGGTCCGAAGTGAGCTTGAGCGATCCGACCTTGAAGGTGAGCGCGGCTTCCGCGGTCTTCGTCGCCTCGACCTTCACCTTTTCGTTGAGGTCGGGCCAGCCATCGGCCCGGGCGGTGACGGCATAGATGCCAGGGGCAAGTCCCAGCGCGGCCTCGCCGGTTGTCAGCCTGATCGCCGGGGCGGCCGTTTCGCCGGCCGCCGCAGCGCGAGTGGCCTCCAGCGTGGCGTCCGCGAGATTGGTTTTGACCAGCAGGCCGCCGGTCTTTTGCGGGTCGGGCGGCGGCGGCGTGACCGCAGCCGACGCCTTCGTGGACTTGCTCCCGGAGCTCCGCGTCAGGCTGATCACGCCGAGGGCGAGCAAAGCCAGGACGCCGAGCGCGGCGGGCATGAACCATTTCTTGCCCAGCAAGGGGTGCACGGGCGGGGCCGATTTGGCCGCGGGGGCGGGCGGCCGCGATGCGGTTTTGGGACGTTCCGGATCAGGCATGGGAATGAGTGGGCCCGCGCACCGTTCTTGCGGTACCGGTCCATCGGGGCAACGCGTTTTTCGTCACAACGTCGTTAATCGCGCGCCGCGGCCGGATCGCGACGGCGCCACCACAGGCCGGCCAGCAGCATCGCGGTGACGACGGAGACCAGCGTCCCGGCGAGCAGGCCGTTTTGCCGGTAGCGCAGGGTCACGAGCGAGCGACCGGCGGCCACCGGCACGCCGCGCATCCAGCCGTTGACCGGCAGGCAGGCGACTTCGCGTCCGGCAATGGTCGCGCGCCATCCGGGATGCCACGCCTCGGCCACGACGAGCAGCGCGGGCCCGGGGCTGTCGACGGCGACGTCGAGCGAGTTCATGGCGAAGCGCTCGATGTGCGCGGTGCCTCCGGAAGAGTTCGCCGGCAAAGTTCCAGCTGCGGCGGCAAAGGCGGGTTCGACCAGCGCTACCTGACGCAGATCGGCGCCGGCGGCGATTTGTTGCGCGGCGGCGTCGGCGTCGGCCACCGGCGTGACCTTGGCCACGAGCCAGGCGCGCGGCGCCGGTTTCACCTGCAGGGTGCTGCCACCATTCGGCAGCGTAACATTCAGGCCCGTGGCGGCGAGTCGGTCGCCGGCTTCATAGACGTGGCCGTCGGGAGTGGTGTTGTACGCGTGGTACGGATTCACGCCGGCGACGCGGTGCAGGTAAACCCAGACTCGCCCGAGCGAAAGCGACTCGAAACCGGTCAGCGTGGCGTAACGGTGAATCATGCCGCTGTTGTCGCGCACGAGGTCCGGCGGCAGGTTGACCCGCGCCGGCGCCGCTTCGCGGTCGAGACCATGCGCACGCACCGCGGCCGGCACGAGATTTTCCACGGGAAACTCGGCCGGATAGCCCGGCTGGAGTTTCCACGTGAAGAGCGCGAGCGTGACCTGAGCCACGGCCAACAAGGGCAACGCCCAGCGGCGCGCCCCGGATCCCGATTCGGCGGGGACGGCCGGTGCCTTCAGCCCCAGCCACCACGCGCCGACGGATGCACCGAGCCACGCGGACTGGCCCACGAGCCAACTCGCGGCGCCCGGCCACGCGGCGAGGCGCACGGCAAAATAGACGGCGAGGGCGGCGGCGATCAAACCGCCGGCGAATGCAACGGGCAGCCACGGATGCCGGCCGGCGGGCTTCGTGCCGGCGAGGAGCGATGTCCCCGCGCACAGGCCGAGCACCACCAGCACGCCCGCGCGGGCGGGCACCCGAAAGCTCGAGAAGCCGGGCAGCACGTGGTAGAAAACGCCGAAGAACGGCGTGGCCTCGCCGACCATGATGAGGGCAGCCACCGCGATCATCAGCAGCAGGCCGCGCACGACCGGGTCGCGCCAGCGGAACAGGGCGGCGAGCCCGCCGACGCCCACGGCGACGCCGAGGTGCAGGTTGTATTCCCAGTTGATGGCCATGGCCCGGCTGGCGGTGGTGAGCAGCGACATGGCCTGATCGAGGTTCATCGCGAATGCCGCCGAGAACGCCTCCGACGCCGCGGCGCGGTTGCTTTGGCCCACGAGTTCGGCGAACGGCACGAGCACGAAGCCGAGCAAGGCCATGCCGGCGACGCACGCCAGCAACAGGCCCACGGCGGCGCGAAGCCACGCCCGGATCGCCGCCCCCCACGGCGGCTGCAGCGTCAGCCCGGTGACGAACAAGCCGGCGGCGAGCGCCGACAGCCAGAACACCTGCGGATGACAGCTGAGAAGCTGCCACGACCACACCACCGCCAGCGCCACCCAACGGCGCCGCGTCGGCGCGAGCGCGAACCGCGAGGCGAGCAGGAGGACGAGCGGTAGGTAGCAGAGTGAGAACACGTAGTTCAGCTGGCCCGCCTGCAGGCGCGTCACGAGCGGGCCGCTGAACAAATAGGCCAGCGCGCCGCCCCACGCGGCGAGGCGCGAGACGTTCCACGACCGGGCGAGCCGGACGAAGCCGACCAGCGCGAGGATGCCGTGGAGCCAGAGCTCGAGGCTGGTGCCCGCTTCGACGCCAAACAGCACCGTGAGCCAAGTCGGCGGATAGAAGGCGGCGGTCTGGAGATCGGCCAGGAACGGCCGGCCCAGGCTGGCATATGGATTCCACCACGGGAGCGACCCGAGCCGCAGGCTGTCGCCCAGGTAGCGCTGGTAGGGCTCCACGATGCGCACGAAATCGAGCCCGACAAAGAGCGTCGGCTTGATCGCGGCCAGCACCACGACCCAAAACGCGGCGCCGGCGGCGGCCCACCACCATTCGGCACACGGCTGGTCCGGCTGGGCGACCGACTGGGAATCGTCAGGCGATGACATGCGAGGCGGAGGCATCCTGCCGTCCGCCCCGGCGTGGAAAAGCAAAAACCAGACCGGGCCGGCCCGGGACAATCCACGCGCAGCAATGCCGCTGGCCACCTCGGGCGACGGGTGCTAAGTTGGCCCACCGGGAGCGAACGCTCCACCCATGAACCTGCTCCTCGTCAGCCCGAAAACACCCGACACCTTCTGGAGCTTCCAGCACGTCCTGAAGTTCGTGGCCAAGAAGGCTGCGTTTCCGCCGCTGGGCCTGCTGACGGTGGCGGCGCTGCTCCCGCGCGAATGGCGGCTCAAGGTCGTCGACCTGAACGTGGCGCGGCTGGAGGATGCGGACATCCTCGCGGCCGACTATGTGCTGCTGAGCGCGATGATCGTGCATCAGAAGTCGGTGCATGAGATTGCCGGCCGTTGCGCCGCCCTGGGCCGCAAGATCATCGCCGGCGGCCCGCTCTTCACGACCGGACACGAGGCCTTTCCGGAGATCCCGCATTTCGTCCTCGGCGAGGCGGAGGAAATCGTTCCGCGGCTGGTCGCGGACCTGGAGCGCGGGCAGGTGCAGCCGGTCTATCATGCGCCCGGGTTTCCGCCGCTCGACCTCGCGCCGGTGCCGCGCTACGACCTCATCGACCTCCGGCACTACGTGACGATGGCGGCGCAGTTCTCGCGCGGGTGCCCGTTCGACTGCGAATTCTGCGACATCATTGTGATGAACGGGCGGGTGCCGCGCACCAAGGCGCCGGAGCGGTTCATCGCGGAGCTCGACGAACTGCGGCGGCTCGGCTGGCGCGACATGGTCTTCGTCGTCGACGACAACTTCATCGGCAACAAGGTCCGCACCCGCGCGCTGCTCCACGCGATGATCGCGTGGCGCCGCCGGACCGGCGCGGCCATGGGTTTCCTCACCGAAGCCTCCATCAACCTGGCGGACGACGCGGAGCTGCGCGCGCTGATGGTCGAGGCGGGCTTCCGCAAGGTCTTTGTCGGGCTGGAAACGCCCTCGGCCGCCTCGCTCGACGAATGCCGCAAGCTGCAGAACACGGGGCGCGACCTGGTCGCGGCCGTGCGGACGATCCAGTCATCCGGGCTCGAGGTGATGGGCGGCTTCATTGTCGGCTTCGACCACGACACCGGCGACATTTTCAAGCAGCAGTTCGAATTCATCCAGCGTTCCGGCGTCGCCACGGCGATGGTCGGCCTGCTGACGGCGCTGCCGAAGACTCGGCTGTACCAGCGGCTGCAACGCGAAGGCCGGTTGCTTGCGGAGACGACCGGCAACAACACGGCGGCGGTGCTGAATTTCCGGCCGACGCTCAACCGCGAGTTTCTCGAGGGCGGTTATCGCGAATTGATGCGCCGGCTCTACGAGCCGCGGAACTACTACCGGCGCATCCGGGTGTTCCTCCGGCACCACCGCCCCGAAACCGCGTGGCTGCGGATTTCCCGCGCGGACGTGGGCGCGTTCTTGCAGTCGTTCTGGCTCCTCGGAGTGTGGCACCGCGGCCGGCTGGCCTACTGGTGGTTTTTCCTCGGCACGCTGGTGCGCCGGCCGCGCCAGTTCCGGCTGGCGATCGAGCTGGCGATCATCGGGCACCATTTCCGCCGCGTCGCGGCGGCGCTGTAAGGCGGTGGGCCTTGGGGTGGTGCCCGCACTCCGTGCGGGCGGGAACGGGGCGGGCAGGCAACGGCCCCTGCCGGTAGGGAACGGCGCAGGTAGGGCGGCGACTCCGCTCGCCGCCGCGACGGCGCGGAACGGAGTCCGCGCCCTACCGAAGGGACTCGAACGCGGCTTGCGCCTGCGCGAGGCCGCGCTGGTAGGCCGCGATAAGCTTGTCCCAGCGCGCATTCATCTCGGCATCGACCTGCTGGCGCGGCGGATCGGCGTCGAACCAGGTAATCGTCCGGCGGATGCCCTCGGCAAAGCGTGTTTTGGCCGCGAAGCCCGGGACGAGCCGCTTGAGCTTGGAGTTGTCGAAGACGGCGGAGACCGCCTTGTCGCCCAGGAGCGTGCCTTCAACGGCTGGCACGCAGGCGATGATGAAATCCGACGCGATGTGGACGAAGGACGGCGCCGTCACGCCGGCGGCCTCGGCGGCAATTTCGAAGAACCGATTCCATGGCAGGGCTTCGTCGGAGGTGATGTGGAACGCCTCGCCGATCGCCTGCGGGTGGCCGAACAGCCCGACCAGCCCGGCGGCGAGGTCGCTGTTGTGGGTGATGGTCCAGAGCGAGGAGCCGTCGCCCGGAATGATCAGCGGGGCGCCGCGGCGCAGCCGGTCGATGGCGGTCCAGGGCTTCGTCCATGAATTGAGCACGAGCGGGATCTGGTCGTCGCCGTAGGTGAGCGACGGGCGGATGATGGTGTACGGGAAGCGGGTTTCGCGGCGCGCGGCCTCGAGTTCGAGTTCGCAGGCGATCTTGTTGCGGGAGTAATCCCAGTGCGGGTTCTCGCGCGGCGTCGACTCGGTGATGAGGTACGGCGGGCGCGGCGGCTTCTGGTAGATGCTCGCCGAGCTGATGAAGATGTATTGCCGGGTCCGGTCGCGAAACAGTTCAAGATCGCGCCGGATGTCAGCGGGCACGAACGCGATCCATTGCACAACGACATCCCACTCGTGCCCGGACAAGGCGGCGCGGGCGGCGACGGGGTCGTTGATGTCGGCGGTGAGCGTGCGGGCGCCGGCGACGGGCCGGTGCTGGCCGCGGTTGAGCAGCCAGAGCTCGTGCCCGGCGGCGAGGGTTTGCTGCGCGACGGCGCGGCTGATGATGCCGGAGCCGCCGATGAAGAGGATTTTCATGGACCTGGTTGTAGGAACGGCTTTATGCCGCGACCCTGTTGTGAATCGCGGCGTAAAGCCGCTCCTACAAAGGGAAACCGCTGCGCGACGGTCACGGCGGGTGGTTCGTCCCGCCGAGCGACCAGGCGCCGACCGGGATGCTGCGGAGCTTGCCGACCGTCGCGACGTTCGCGCGCTGGCAGCGAGACGGCGGCCGACCGGCCAGGATGGCCTCGAGGTCTTCGACGACATAACGGCCGATGAGCGTCTGGATTTCGGGCACGCTGCCGAGGCGGTGCGCCTGCAGGAGCGTGTTCGGCGTGGTGCGGCCGGGTTCGTCCTTCGGGATCGGCTCCTCCGGCCAGACGTCGATGCCGGCGCGGATCTGACCGCTGCGGGCGGCGGCGAGGAGCTCCGGAAAATTCACGAGGGCGGCGCGGCTGCCGAGGATGACGACGCTGCCCGGCTGCATGGCCGCGAACTGGCGGGCGCCGATCGCGCCGGTGTTTTCGGTGGTGTTGGCGGCCACGATGAAGACGACGCGGGCGCGGGCAAAGCATTCGTCGAGCGTCGCGGGCGTTACGCCCGCAGCTCGCAAAGCGGCGGGTTCGAACCAAGGATCGTGGACGAGGATCTCACCGCCGAAAGGCCGGAGCAGGGGCAGCAGCGCGCGACCGAGATTGCCGAAGCCGAGGATCGCGAGCGTCTTCCCGTGGAGGAGAAAGGAGTCGTGATTGTCGCCCTTGAACTCCCGGCCTACGCGCACGGCGGCGTCGGCCTCGTGCATGCGGCGCGCAAGCGAGATCGCCATGGCCAGCGCCAACTCGGCGACCGGCTGCGCGTAGACCGGCGCGGTGGACAGCACCGGGATGCCGCGCCGCTCGCACTCGGCATAATCGACGTTGGGGAGGAAGTTGCTCTCGACGTTGAAGACGGCGCGCAGGTGCGGCGCGCGATCGAGGCGGGCCCGGTCGAGTGGCGACTGGCCGACGAGGGCGATCGCCTGGTGCAGATGCTGGTCGATGTGTTCCGCCGCGGCTGGCGAACCGTCATGCCAAAGCGCGCGGCCGAGTTGCTCGAGCCGGCGTTTGGTTTCCGCATCGAAGATCCGGTCGATCCGGCGCGGGTGCGGGTCGAGCAGGATGACGGGATCGGCGGGCGGCGGCATGGGCATCGTGAAATCCCAAGGGAATAATTTCCCGGGATGGAGGCGAGAGGATATCGGGTGCATCGAGAGGGAAGGCGGATTGTTCGTAGGGCTGCACCTCGGTGCAGCCTGCCTCGATTTCACGGACGTTCGCGTCGCTCGCGGCTGGACCCAGGTCCAGCCCTACAGACGACAATTTGCCGCTTCTTTCCTAACGTGCCGCAGCGCGTGCGAAATGGTGATTCCGGTGTCGCGCGCGGGCGCGGGATTTGGCAAAGCATCGGGCACATGAAACGTTACCTGACCCCGCTGCTTGCCCTCGCCGCCGTTCCCGGCTTGTTTGCCGCGATGCCCGCCGGCCCCAATCCTCTCGTTCTCCCGCTCTGGGAAGGCACGCCGCCCAACGCCCAGCCTGCGGGCAAGCCGTTCGAGCGCGTTCAGGAAGGAAAGATCGTCTGGGTGCGCCACGTTTCTAATCCCTCCATCGAGGTGCGGCTGCCGGCGCGCGGCAATGCCACCGGCCAGGCCGTGGTGGTGTGCCCGGGCGGCGGCTACGGCGGGCTGGCCTATGATTGGGAGGGATCGGATTTTGCCGGCTGGCTCAACAGCCACGGCATCGCGGCCGTGGTCCTGACCTACCGGCTGCCGGTCGATGGCGACGTGGCCCACCAGAAATGGCTGGTGCCGCTGCTGGACGCCCAGCGCGCCATCCGGCTGACGCGCGCCCATGCCGCCGAGTGGGGCATCAATCCCGCGAAGGTCGGCATCATGGGCTTCTCCGCCGGCGGCCACCTCGCCTCGACCGCGGGCACGCGCTTCGACGCCGGCGACGCGAACGCCGCCGACCCGGTTGACCGGCTCAGCTCGCGTCCGGATTTCCTCATTCTCGTCTACCCGGTGATCAGCATGCAGAAGGGCGTGACGCATGGCGGCTCACGGAACAATCTGCTCGGGGAAAATCCGCCCGACGAACTCGTCACCCGCTACTCGAACGAGCTGCAGGTCACGGACCAGACGCCGCCGACGTTTCTCGTCCACGCCGGCGACGACCCGGCCGTGCCGGTGCAGAACACGCTGCTATTCTACGATGCGCTCCTGAAGCACAAGGTGCCGGCGGAACTCCACATTTACCCGCACGGCGGCCACGGCTTCTCGTTCGGCTTCGAGCACGGCCACCTGCGCGATTGGACGGACGCCTGTGCACACTGGCTTTCTGAGCTCTAGGCGATAGGCTCTAAGCGATAAGCGCTAAATTCCGGCAGCCGGAGTCGGTGGCGAATGGAGGATTTGCTTAAAGCCTGACGCTTACGGCTTACCGCTCCTCGTCACTTCTGATCGCTGACGGCGGTTTGGGGCGAGGCGGGGCGGGACGTCCGCCCGAGCGAGTTGGTGCGCAGGTGGAGACCGTCGGATTGCTTCTTCACCATCGCCGCCGTGGCCTCGTCAATCAGTTTCAGGCGCGAGGCAAAATCCTGCAGCTCCTCGTACTCGCGCCGCCGGAGATCGTCGTGAAAGGCCTCTTTTGCCCGGTCCTCGTTGGTCGTCGCGTCGAATAGTGCGATCGAAACAAAGCCGGCGCCGAAGTTCAGCGTCACGCGATTGAGGAACCCGCGGTCGAGTCCGTCCTTCGGGCCGAGGAAACGGTCCATCTTGCCCAGCGTGGAGAGCACCTCATCCTGGTCCAGCGGGCGCGGGCCTTTGACCACGACCTTGGGCAGGTGCAGGATGTCGTCGCCGGTTTCGATTTTCTGTTGGAACGCCTCATCGACCCCTGTGGCCGGCGCCGGCGCGGTCGGCACGAAGGTCGGCCCCTGCTCACCCAGCGCGGCCTTGAGGTGGGTTGAGAGCTGGCCGGTGTCGCCGGGTTTTTCCTCCGGTGCGGCTGCGTCCTCGGCGGAGAAGCCGATCCCGGCGAGCATGAAGCCGCCAACGAGGCCCAGCCTGGAGAGGACGGGGTTCACATGCGAGTGGGTGCGTGGGAAGCATGGTTAGGCACCCGGCCCGTGGCAATGTTCCGTCGATGCCTGGACTGTGCGGACAGTCTGGGCCGATTCGTCAACGCCAGGATTGGCGCTACACGGTCGGCCGGGAGGCCGACGCTCCAAGAGTTGGGAATTGAGTATTTCGCTGGTGGCGGGCCGGTCTCCCGGCCTGCCGGCGCGACTGAAAGCGCGGGTTTCGCATGCCGGGGTCGTCACCGATTGGAATCGCCGCCGGCGGGATGTCACGTATCGGCTCCGGATCGAGCGAACGAGGCGCGGCGGGAGAAAAACCAGTGGCTCACGGAGATGGGCAGGCCAACCAGCAGAGTGGTGAGAAGGATGCCAAGCCGCAGGTCCTGGACCTTGAAGGGACCAACGGGGAACGGCACGGCCGAGAGCGGCAGGACGACGAGGTTCATGGTCAGGAACACCGCGATGCCGCACATCAAGCCGCCGACGAGGAATCGGTCGCTGCGGAGGCCGAGCGCCCGGCTGAAAAAGCAATACGCTGCGGCCGAGCCGCCCGCGATCAGGAAGTGCAGCGCGACGCCGAGCGTCCAGATGGCCGGGCCCCCGCCGCCCGCGGCGGGATTCGCCTTCGAGCCGAGCAGGCCGCTGGCGATGCCGTAGAACATGCCCCAGCCGAAATGATGAATGGCGGACGCGGCATCGATCACGCCGGCGAGGAGGCCGCCGACGAGGATGGCCGGAAGCAGGGAGGGGGTCGGAGTGGTTTCGGGGAGAGAGTTCATCGGCCGGTACGCTGCCCTCCGCGCGGCGAAGAGAAACATCCATGCGACCAAATCCGCGCCGGCGGCGGCGAAGGCCGAATGGTCGCGACGAACCTTGAAAAGAAAACCACCGCGGGTTTGGGGTCAGTGGACGGACGGATTGGCGCGGGCCGGCGTCGCGGAACGTGCGCCCTCGGGGGCGGACGGACGGGCCGGCTGGAAGTTGGAGAGGAAATGAGCCAGCGCCAGATAGTGCAGCCGGCGAGCCGACACTTCAGTTTCCATGGTCAGAATCGGGTCGGGTTCAGCGGCGCCGACCGGCGGAGTCGTCGCCAGCGGTCCGGGAGGCAATTCGGTCGTGGGCATGACCCGCAGCGTGGCGCGCCGGCGCCCGGGCGAAACGGATTTGCGGTGGAGCCCGCAGGCGGCCCGGCGAAGGCCGCAATGGCGCGCCCGGTTCCGCCCGCTAGTTCGCGGCGAGATGCGATTCCTGGATCTCCCTCAGGCAGGCATAGCTCGCCTCGAGCCGGACCCCGTTCTTCAACATCACCACCGACGTGCCGCGCGAGAGCGGGCGAAATTCCTTCACGCGCGCCAGGTTGACCAGGCGGGAGCGGTGGATGCGCACGAATCCGACGGACGCCAGGCGCTGTTGGGCGTCCGCGAGCTTCATCCGAGTGAAGTGCGTCTCGGCGCCCGCGTGGATGCGCACGTAATCCCCATCGGCCTCGATCCAGTCGATGTCCGCCGGCTGCAGCACAAGCACGCGGTCGTCGCGCCGGACCAGCAGGCAGCCGGGGCCCGGCCGGCGGTCGCCCGCGGCGAGGAGTTCGGTGAGGCGCGCGAGGTGTTCGTCGCGCGCGGCGTCGCCGCGGATACAGGTGCGGGCGCGGGCGAGGGCCTGCTCCACCCGCGCCTCGCCGAAGGGCTTGAGCAGGTAGTCGAGGGCCTGGGCGTCGAAGGCGCGGAGAGCGAACTCGTCATAGGCCGTGACAAAGATCACGACCGGCATCCGCTCGCCCCGGAGGGCCTGCAGGACCTCGAAGCCGTTCATCCCGGGCATCTGCACGTCGAGGAAGAGAACGTCGGGGCGATGCTGGCGGACGGCCTGCACGGCGGCGGGTCCATCGGCGCACGCCGCGATCAGTTCGACATTGCCGGCCCGCTGCAGCAGGCGCGTCAGCCGGCGCAAGGCGACCGGTTCGTCGTCGACCGTGATCGTCCGCAGTTTCATCGTGGATTCGGGAAGGGGAGCCGCGGGTCTCAGGCCAGCCACGGCAGGGACATCGACACGACCAGCCCATCGTCGTTGGTCAAACGGAAACTGGCGCGATCGCCGTAGAGGCGCTCGAGCCGCGCGCGCGTGTTGGCGAGGCCGATGCCGGCTCCGTTGTTGCCGGCGTCGGCGTCCAAGCCCGGGCCGTTGTCGCGCACCTCGAGCCGGAGTTCGCCGTCGGCGCGAGCGGCGGAGATCGCGAGCCGGCTGGGACCCGCGGTGGCGGCGGTGCCGTGCCGGACGGCGTTCTCGACGAGCGGCTGAAGGATAAGGCTCGGCACCCGGGCGGCGAGGACCGCGGGATCGACGCTCCAGACCAGTTCCAGGCGCGGGCCGAGGCGCATCTGCTCGATGGCCAGGTAGCTGCGAATGAAGTCGATTTCCTCGCCCAACGGCACCTCGAGCGACTGGGTCTTGAGCGACTTGCGGAGCAGCTCGCCCAGCTGCAGGAGCATCTGCTCGGCGAGGCGGGGATTCTCATGGATCAGCTCGGCGATCGAGTGGAGCGTATTGAAGAGGAAATGGGGATTGAGCTGGCTGCGGAGGGCCTGGAGCTGCGCCTGCTGGAGCAGGGCGCCCAGTTCGGCCGCCTCGAGGCGGCGTTCCCGGGCCTCGCGATAGTGCGTCACGGCCTGCCACGCGACGACGGCGCAGGCATACATGACGACCGAGGCGGTGATCAGGTGTGGGAAGAGGCCGCGGTAGGCCGTCGCGAACCCGGTCGGCGCGCCATCCGCGAAGTATCGCGGCGCGACCAGCCACAATCCGAAGCGGAGCGCTTGGAAGATCAACGGGAAGACGGCGACCGCAAACACGGCGCCCAAGCCCAGGCCGGCCGCATAGCGTGGCCAGCGCGGCGGTCCCTCGTGGAGCCAGCGGCAGAGGCGGAAGGTCGGCACGAACAGGACCACGCAGGCCGCCCAATACAATCCCTCGCGCCGGAGCGCCTCGCCCCAGCCAGGCACGGAACCGTTCACCAACGACTCCACGCCGCCGACGAGGGAAAAGATCGTCGGCAGGGCGGCATAGACCAGGGCCAGGGTAACGCGCGGCCAGCGCGCGAACAGGTTCACGGGCACGCAGTGTAAGGGAGGTGTCAAGCGAACCGGGTCCCCGCGCGGGGGTGGCGCGACGGCAGATTCAGGCTTCGTCGCGACGGGAGCGGGTTTCGTTCCCCCGGAATCAACCTTGGTCGCAATGCCGTTGAGCCGGGCGGCGCGGGGCAGCTTCGTGGCGGTCATGAAAACGCGATTGTACTCCGGCGGCTTGCTCGTGCTGGCGGGCCTGGCGGTCGTGCTGGCCGCAGACGACGGCGTGTCCGCCGCGCCCGAGGTGCCGTACCCGGAAGGCTACCGCAGCTGGCGGCACGTCTGCAGTGCGGTGCTGCCACCCAAGGAAGGGGCATCGACGAGCCAGCCTGACGACAGAAAGTTCGCGGCGCCCCACGGCCTGATCCACCACGTCTACGCCAACGAGGCGGCACTCGAAGGCTATCGGACGGGACATTTTCCCGAGGGTGCGGTGCTGATTGCGGACTGGTTCGTGCTCGAGGTGCGGGGACCGGAGCTGATCCAGGGGCCGCGCAAATCCATCAACGTGATGGTTCGGGACGTGCGTTTCACGGCGACGGGCGGCTGGGGCTTCGAGGATTTCGATCGTGACAGCCACACCGTGCGCAACATCGGGCCGAAGGCCGTGACGGCTTGCTTCGAATGCCATCGCCGCGCGGAGGAGCACGAGTTCGTGTTCAGCCGGCTCGCACCCTGAGCCCCGCGCCCGGCGTTCGCGCGGAGGATTCGCCGCGGAAGGCCGCCGGATTCTGCGCTGGATTCGCGCCGGTTTCGCCGCTCCGATGGCAGGATTCCAACCGGAGAATCCACGATGAAAGAAGCGAAGACAAAAAAGGCGGTGAAGGGCGACGACGCGGGCCTGCTCGCGGCGTTGCAGGCCAGGTTCGAGCAGAACATGCGGCGCCATGAGGGGCTCGATTGGTCGAAGGTGAAGGCCCGGCTCGAGGCCAACCCGGCCCGGCTGCGGTCGCTGCAGGAAATGGAGGCGACGGGCGGCGAGCCGGACGTCATCGGCCAGGACAAGAAGACCGGCGAGGTCATCTTCGCCGATTGTTCACCGCAGAGTCCCGAGGGCCGCGTAAGCCTGTGCTACGACGGCGAAGCGCTGGCGGCCCGGAAGAAATTCCCGCCGAAGGGCAGCGCGATGGACCTGGCGCAGGCGATGGGTGTCGAGATGCTGACGGAGGAGCAGTACCAGGAGCTGCAGAAGCTCGGCGAGTTCGACACGAAATCTTCGACCTGGTTGAAGACGCCGTCGGAGATCCGGAAACTCGGCGGCGCGATCTTCGGCGACCGGCGCTTCGGCCGCGTGTTCATCTACCACAACGGCGCCGACTCCTACTACAGCGGCCGCGGTTTCCGGGCCCGGCTCCGGGTGTAGGCGCGGCATTATGCCGCGACCACCACACACCCCGTCGCTTCGCGCCACCCCTCTTTTAAGAGGGGATTGAGGCCATTCCCGGCGAAGTTCCCCTCCAGCCAGAGGGGTGCCCGGCGGGGCGAGGTGTGGCGATATCGCGGCGTGAAGCCGCTCCTACACGGGAAGTCTCCGCCAAGAGCTGGCGGCTGATGTTCGTAATACGAACATCAGCATGGCGCCGCTCGCCCCCCTTGACCGGGCGGTTGCACCGGCTAGGGTCCGGCCAAAGGAGTTCGATTATGACCACACGCAGGACTTTTCTGACACAGATGGCGGGCGCGGCCGGCCTGGCGTTGGCGCCGCGATCCTGGGCGGCGACAGTCGGGCCGAAGAAGAAGGAGCGCCTCGGCGTGGCGCTCGTGGGACTCGGTTATTACAGCACGGACCTGCTCGCGCCGGCGCTGCAGCTCACGCAGCGCTGTCGGCTGGCCGGCGTCGTGTCCGGCACGCCGTCGAAGCTGGCCGAATGGCAGAAGCAATACCGGCTGCCGGCGGGCAACCTGTACGATTACCGGAATTTCGATTCGATCGCGAACAACCCGGAGATCGATGTCGTCTACGTCGTGCTGCCGCCGTCGATGCACGCCGAGTACACGATCCGCGCCGCGCGGGCGGGCAAGCACGTGTGGTGCGAGAAGCCGATGGCGCCGTCGGTGCGCAACTGCGAGGCGATGATCAAGGCCTGCCGCGACAACGGCGTGTCGCTCGCGATCGGCTACCGGATGCATCACGAGCCGAACACGCGGCGGATCATGCAATTTCGCCGCGAGCAGCGGTACGGCCCGGCGGTGCGCGCGACGGCCGAGGCCGGTTATTTCGAATCGCGGACGGACCACTGGAAGCAGAAGAAGGCGATGGGCGGCGGCGTCATGGGCGACATGGGCGTGTATCCGCTCAATGCGCTCCGCTACGGCGTCGGCCTCGAGCCGGTGGCGGTAACGGCGAAGGCGTCGACGACGCGGCCGGAGATCTACACCGAGGTGGAGGAGACGATGCAGTTCGAACTGGAATTTCCCGGCGGCATCACGGGCCGGGGCGAGGCGAGCTTTGGCCGCGGCATGAACCGGCTGCACGTGGACAACGAGCGCGGTTGGTACGAGCTGGCTCCGTTCCAGTCGTACAGCGGCATCCGGGGCCGGACCAGCGATGGCCTCGCCCTGGACGCCACCGTGCCGAACCAGCAGGCGAGGCAGATGGACGACGATGCCGCGGCGATTCTTGACGGTGCTCCGCTGCTCGCGCCCGGCGAGGAAGGGCTGAAAGACACCCTCGTGGTCGAGGCGATCTACCGCGCCGCCGTGTCGGGCGGTAAGGAGAAGGTGGGGTAGAGAGCCTGTAGGAGGGGCTTTATGCCCCGATCGACGAGCTAAGACATCGGGGCATAAAGCCCCTCCTGCAGTTTGGACCGGTAGGGCGGCGCCTCACTCCGCCCGCAAGGCCTCGGTGGGATTCACTTGGGTGGCGCGGCGGGCCGGAAGGATGCAGGCGACGAGTGCGGCGAGGACGAGGAGCGCGGCGCTGATCGAATACGTCGGCAGGTCGGCGCCGCTGACGCCGAAGAGCTGGGATTGCAGCGCGCGGCTGCCGGCCCAGGCGGCGGCCAGCCCGGCGAGCGCGCCGGGCAGCGCGACCAGGAGGCCGCGGCCGATGACATTGCGCAGGACATCGCCCGGTTGCGCGCCCAGGGCCATGCGCACGCCGAACTCGCGCGTGCGCTGGCCGACGAGGCAGGCGAGCACGCCGTAGATGCCGAGGCTCGCGAGCAGCAAGGCGGTGGCCGCGAAGAAAGCGAACAGCCCCATGTTGAAACGGCGGTCCGACGAGAAGCCGGCAATGCGATCGGTCATCAGCTCGACATCGAAGATCGGTTCGTCCGGCGCCGCTTCATGCAAGGTGCGCCGCAACGTCGCGACCAGGGCGCGCGGGTCGTTCGCCGTGCGCACGACGAGGTGCAACATGATCGTCGCCGGCCACTGCGAAAGGAGCGTGTAGTACTCGACCTTCTCGCCGTCCTCGGCGCCGGTCTGCGTCGTGTTGCCCACGACACCGATGATCCGCATCTTCGCCAGCTTCATGTCCGCGTTGCCGAGCTGGAACGTTTTGCCGATGGGATCCTCGCCGGGCCAGTGCTGCTCGGCCATCTTGCGGCTGATGACGACGTCGACGGTGAAGTTCGTATAAAGCTGCTCCACCAATTGGAGGGTGATTGGTTTGTCCGGCAGCGGCGCGCGCGGCTCGTGGCCGTCGAAGAGCGAGCCGCGCAGGAGCGGAATGCCCATCGCGCGGAAATAATCGGGCGTGACCACGTGCAGGTTGGAGTTCGGGAACTTGCCCGGCTCCGGCAGCGGCCGGTCGGCGCGGAAGAAGGAATTGCTGGACGTGTTCCAGGTGTAGGGTAGCGACGAGCAGAAGGCGGCCGACTCAACCCCGGGCACCGCGCGAACCTGGTCGAGCAGCGCCTCATGATGCCGGACGAAGAGGTCGGCGTTGCGGGTGATCGAAGCGTCAGGCGGGTTGGCAATGCGCAGCGTCAGCACGTGGTCCGGCTGCAGGCCGGTGGGCACGGCGTTGAGCCGTTCGAGGCTGCGGATGAGGAGGCCGGCACCGACCAGCAACATGACCGCGAGCGCGACCTGCACGAAGACGAGCACGTCCGCCAAATGAAAGCGGCCAAACAGCGTGCGCACGACCGGGCGAGTGTTCTTCAGGGCGTCGTTGGGATTCGTATGCGAAAGCTGCCACGCCGGCGCCAGGCCGAAGGCGACGCCGGCGACCATCGTGATGCCCGCGACGAAGAACCAGACGCCGTAGTCGAAGCCGCCGTCGCGCAGCAGCTCGCGCATTTCCCACGGGGCCAGGCGGGAGACGAAATCATAGCCCCAGCGCCCGGCCAGCAGGCCGAGCAGGCCGCCGGCGAACGCGAGCAGAAGGCTCTCGGTGAGCAACTGGCGCAGGAGTTCGCCGCGCGTTGCGCCGAGGGCGGTCCGGATCGCCATCTCCCGGCTGCGGCCAAAGGACCGGGCGAGGAGCATGTTGGCAACGTTGACGCAGGCGATCAGCAGGACCATGCCGACGGCGCCCATGAGGAGGTAAAGGCGGGTGGTCGATTCGCCTTGGAGACGTTCGCGCAGCGGTTGCACCTTCACGCCGACGCCGGCGTTCGATTGCGTGTATTGCTGCGCGAGGCGCTGCGCGATGGCCCCGAGCTGCGAGCGGGCGGCCTCGATGGTGGCGCCGGGCTTGAGCCGGCCGACGACATTCGTGCCATTGTGGTTGGCCCGTTCGCGCATGAACTGGGCGTCGGCGATCGGCTCGATGGGAACGATGGCGTCGACGGCCCGATAAAACCTGAATGCCGGGGGCAGGATGCCGGCCACGGTGGCGGCGTTTCCGTCGAGGATGACGGTGCGGCCGGCAAGGTCGGGCTGGCCGTGGAAGAAACGCTGCCAGGCCGCGTTCGTCAGCCATACCACCGGGGCGGCGCCCACGCGGTCGTCGTCGGCCCGCAGGTCGCGGCCGACGGCCGCGTGCACGCCGAGCACCGCAAAGAAATCCTGCGAGACCTGCGCGACGGTGATCTGCTCGCTGGCGTCGGGGGTCTTCAGCTTGGCGCCATCGGTGCGGTAGATCGCCAGCCCGGTGAAGAGATCCTGGCCCGCCCGCCAGTCGAGGAAGTTGGGATAGGACACGCTCATGTCCGAGTACTGGCCCGAGTGCTCGGTGACGTGCACGAGCCGGTCGGCCTCGGGATAGGGCAGGGCGCGCAGGCAGGTGTTGTCGACCAGGCTGAAGATGGCGGTATTGGCGCCGATCCCCAGGGCCAGCACGAGAGTGACGAGCGCGGTAAACCCGGGCGACTTGCCGAGCAACCGCAGGGCGAGGCGGAGATGATCCATCGTGGGAGTATAACCCCGCCGGCTACGCAGGAGTTGCAGGGGGTTTTGACCACGGATCGCACGGATGACACCCATGACAGGATCAACCTCCGGGCCACGTCGGGTTTAACGGTTCGTAAACGGAACTTCGGCTCCATTGACAGACTCCAAGGTTGGCATCGTCATTAACTCATGAGCCTCAAGACCCATGTCCCCACGTCGTGGCGTTTTATCTGCATCATTCTGGTGATGGCGGGCCTCGCCGCCCTTCCGGTCTTGGCCGACAACCCGCCGGCGCCGGGCGCGGCCGAGACGATCGTCGGGACGAAACCGCAGCGGGTCACCGCGGAGGGCGAGGGCGTGCACGGCCAGCTCGCGGTCGCGCAGGAGCTCATCAGCCCGGACACGAGCGGCGACCTGGTCTACACGATCACCGTCGAACCGCTCTTCGGCCAGGTGGGCCTCGCCGGCGGCAACGAGGAGGATTTCTTCCAGAACAAGAGCGGCTCGTTCGGCTACTTCGCCTACAAGCCGCGCGAGGGCTACGTGGGCGAGGACTCGTTCACCTACACCGTGCGCAACGTGAACTCCGGCCTGGTTTTCCAGAACAAAGTGGTGATCGACGTGAAGCCGCCACCGCCGGTCGTCCTGGACAAGTTTGTCATCACCAAGACCCGGCAGCACGACGTGGTGGAGCACACCATCGCGCTGAACACGAAGCCGAACCTGCCCGTCACGCAGAAGCTCCCGAGCCACGAGGACTACATGAAGCCGGCGGAACGCGCGGCGGTGGCCGAACCGAAGGTGACTTATGCCCTGGACGAAAAGGCGAAGGCGGCGCACGGCACGGCCCAACTCGACCGCGCCACCGGCCAGCTCAACTACGCACCCGATCCCGGGTTCATCGGCGAGGACCGCTTCAACTATTACACGGTCGACGAAAACAACCCGCAGCTCGGGGTGGAGAACGCCGTGGTGGTCAGCGTCGAGCCGATTCGCGACATGAAGCACATCGTGGCGGATCGCTCGAAGAGCCGGCAGGTCGACCTGGTCTTTGTCATCAACAACTCGCACTCGATGGCGCCGCACCAGGCCCGCATCGCCGAGAATCTCCGCCGCTTCCGGCAGCTGTTCGATGAGAAGAAACTCGACTACCGCATCGGCGTGCTGACGACCGATTTCGTCGACGCCGAGGCTGGCGGCCGTCCGGGCGACCAGCATTTCTACAAGGAAGTCCGCGGCGCGGAACTCGACGCCGCGGGGAAACCCGTGCTCGACCGGCGCGGCCGGCCGAAGCAGATCACGAAGCAGGTCGCGAGCAACGGCGGGCTCGTCACGCTGCCGGAGCTGCCGCAGCCGTGGGTGACGCCGGCGACTCCGGACAGCATCTTTGCCGAACTCGTGAAGGTCGGCACGAACGGCGACAGCAACCGGACCGCGTTCACGGCGGTGTACAACCTCGTGGCGAATTACCAGCACGGCGAGAATGCGCTGTTCCGTCCCGACGCCACCACCATCGTGGTCTTCTTCATGGATGAGGAGGAGACCCGCATGGCGACGTGGAAGGACGTGCCTGGTGGAGGGCGCGAGGCCGAGTGGATCGAGGATGGCAAGCTGCCCGCCCTATTGCAGGAATACAATGCGCGGCACCCGCAGAAGCGAGAGACGCTGGACAGCTACATCAACTACTGGGTGCTGCGCCCGTTCATCATCATCAAGGGCAACAAGCGCGGGAAGATCGAGATGGACGCGGTGGTGGCGCCGGCGAACGTCTCGCACCGCCGCGCGGCCGAGCTCACGGGCGGCACGGTGCTGAACATCGAGAGCGACTTCTCCGCGCCGTTGGCAGCGCTGGGCGATCGCATCGCCGACACCGTGGCGGTCGCGCTCGACCCGGTCGCGCCCGGCGCGACGCTCTATCGCAAGAGCCTGCGCGTGCTGGTCGACGGGCAGGAAGTGAAGCCGGACCCGGCGAACGGCTGGGTGTACGACGAACTCACCCACAGCATCCGTTTCAACGGCGCCGCCAAGAAGCAGGCTTTCGAGGCGAAGATCGACATCACGTACGAGGAGCACCGATAGGAAGGAAGTACCAAGTAACAAGGAGCAAGGATCAGGGACGGATATCCGGCCTCTGATGTAGGAGCGGCTTTACTCGTCGCGCCGTAGTCTACAGCATTTTCAAAAAGCTCTTAGCCGCGCTTGAGCCGATGGCAAAAGCGCGGTGCCGGGAACTACCAAATTGTCGCTGCGCTCCAACGCGGCTACAGTTCGTCTTAATCTGCTCTAGCCGCAATATTCCACAGGCGGGATGAGCGCAGCGAAATGTAGGAGCCTGCTTGCAGGTGATAGGAACTCGGCGCCACCCGCGAATCGCCTGCAAGCAGGCTCCTACACCATGAACCCGACTACCGAAGCAGTGTGAAATCTTCAGGCTGGCGAAGGCGGACGCCGCGATGATTAGGGCGCAGACTCCGTCCGCCGCTCACTCGCTTCCTGGGCTCGGTAGCACTACAAACTACAACGCCCGACCCTGTCGGATCGCTCTGTCGGGTCGCGCTGCCTATTGCAGAGAGACACTGATATTTCTTGGCCCTTTTTTCAGGAAAGACAGGCGGGTTTTCAGGTCAGGTCCCGAGCCGTTCTTGGCTGTGATCTCATATTCCCCGTAGAATGCCTGAACCTTGGCCAGGCCGGCTTCGTCCGTCTGCACCACCACGTCGGTGGACCATTTCCGGTGAAATGCATCCATGAGCCAGGCATAGAGGGGCTTCGGACTCATGTCCTTTCGCAGCAGGCCGGCGGGTGCTCCCGCCCAGCTCTGCAGGTCCGAAAAGTCCCACCAGGTGATGGCTTCGACGGCGGGATGACTGAAAAGCAGCGTGTAGAGTTTCCGGCCGTATTCGAGCTGCCGTTGTTCGCCCTCCGGGGTGGAGTTCCAGTCCTTCCGCACGGTGTGCCAGTCGTTGTCGTCCTTGTCCTTGAACTTTCCCGAGAGGATCGTGAGCTCCGTGAAATGGAGGGGCAGGCCGAAACGCGCGTAGGTTTCGCAGACGGTCCAGACCTTTTCCATCGGCCACAATTCCTTGTGCATGTGACTCTGAATCCCGAGGACATCAACCGGGGCCTTCATCCTCTGCAGGTCCGCCACGAGGTTTTCGTAGTCCGTGGAAACATTGAAGTCATTATACAGCAGCGTCGCCTGCGGATTGGCCTGGTGGGCGATGTTCAGGACCTCGTCGACCACGTTGGCGGCCCCGCGGGATTTCACCCAGCGTCCGATGGCATTGTCGAAATTGGCGCTGACGGTCGCTTCATTGATGGCATCGAAGATGTCGATCGAGCCCCGGAAGGTCCGGACGATTTCAGCGATGCGCTCCTTCTGAAGCTGCAGCACCTCGGCATCGGGCAGGACCTTGGCCCACGTCGGGAAAACCTCATGCCAGGCGAGCGGGTGGCCCTTGACCGCAATGTCGTGCGCCCGGCACCAAGCGGCCATTTCTTTCACCTCGCTGGCCTTCGTCTGGCCCTTTTCCGCCTCATACATGCCCCAGTAGAGGGGCAGGGTGGCATAGTTAAGGAGCGCGGCGAAACGCTCTTCGTAGGCCCGCTGCAGCGCCGGAGCGAGCGCGGTGCGGGTCACGTTGCCGAGGCCAAACGCGTTGCAGCCCAGCTTGAATTCATGGGAGACCAGCCGCACCCGTACCGCGGTGTGCTTGAGCGGTTGTCCGTTCCGATCCAGCACCCGGATTTCTGCGAGACCCGTCCGGTATTGTTGAATCCGCGTCTCGGCGGTTTCGAGCATCGCCTTTTCGTCCCAAGTCTTGTCACCGGCCGGTTTGACCTTGGAAAGATCGGCGGCGTTCTCCTCCGCCAGGGCGCACAGCGGAAGGGCCAGCAGGCAGGACAGCGATTTCCAGAAAGAGGCGGAGCGCGAGGTCGGGGAAGGGCTCATCACGGCCCGAGGATGTCACGGCATCCGCCCGGGGCAAGAAGCGTTGCGTGCTGGCGCAACGGCAGCATTATTCGATGTGAGCAACCCCGGGGTTAATTATGTTTTCGTCTTTCTGCACCGGCAGAACGAGTCAGCCGGGCTATTACCTCCTCAGGGCCGGCAAATGTTTCCGAGCGTCACTTCGGGCATGACGGTTGCCGCGATTGTCCCGGGTGGGCGGAGTAATTTCGCCCGTGCCGGAACTCATGCGAAGTGCGCGGTCGTCAGAGGCCGGCTGGACTTGGTCCGTTAGAATTCGATCGCTTCGCCCAAGCCGGCGTAGACGTCGTTGTCACCCCAGGTAGAGTGGATGAGTTTGAAGGCAACTTCGCTCGTGCAGTGGCCCACGGCCATCTTTTGCACGTGGTAGCGGTGGGCGAGGGTGTCGACGGTTTTAGCTACGATGAATCCGGCCCGCAGGGAAACCTGTCGGCGATGGCGGCTGGACTTTTCGACGGGGTGGAGTCCGTTGGTGCGGATGCCGAGGTTGAAGATGATCTGGAAAATGATTTTCGACGGACGCGGGAAACCGCTGCCGCCGCGGCATCGGCCGGCGCCCAGCAAGTGGCGGGACGACGCCATCACGGGCAGCGTCCTGGGCCATTCGACCGTGTACCTGAACTTCCTCGGCGTGCGGATCCTGACCGACCCGGTCTTCTCGACGCGCGTCGGGCCGGGACTGCCGCCGTTCGTGCTCGGCCCGAAGCGCTACCACGCGCCGGCGCTGAAGCCGCGGGAGATGGCGGCGCCCGATTTGATCGTCCTGAGCCATGCGCATTTCGATCACTTCGACGTCTGGAGCCTGCGGAAGTTCGACCGCCGCACGCCGGTCGTCACGGCGCGCGCCACGTCCGACCTGCTGCGGTGCCGCGGCTTTCGCCACGTGCACGAGCTACACTGGAATGAGACCAAGACGATCGACACCCGCGGCGGTCCGGTGCGCGTCACGGCGCTCGAGGTGGCGCATTGGGGCGTGCGCATGATGAAGGACGATCACCGCGGCTATAACGGCTATCTGCTCGAACGCGGTGGCCACGCCGTGTGTTTCGCAGGCGACACGGCCTACACGAACGCCTTTGCGAAACTGCACGACGAGAACCGACCGATCGATCTCATGCTGATGCCCATCGGGGCCTACGACCCGTGGATTCGGGCGCACTGCAATCCGGAGCAGGCCGCCGACATGGCACGGCAGGCGGGCGCGCTGGCGTTCGTGCCGATCCACCACGAGACCTTCAAGCTGAGTTCGGAAGCGATGGACGAACCCGCCGCGCGCATCCGCGCGGCGTTCAAGGACGAACCGGAACGATTGCTGGCGGTGAACGTGGGGGAGACCTTCCGCGTGCCGCTGAGGCGGCGTATCGTCGCAAATGCTGAAAGCTGACACCTGAGACATGTGACCTGAAGCCGAGCGGGAAACGGCCAAGGCTCGAGTCAGCCCGGCTCTCTCACCTGTCATCCCTCGACTCTCAACCCCGATTTACCGAGAACGGTGAACCGTGAACCACGAACTTCACGCTGCTGGGCGGCAGAGCAATCAATCCGTGCGCATCGCGACGATGGGATCGACGCGGGCGGCGCGGCGGGCGGGCAGAGAACAGGCGACGAAGGCGATCAGGAAGAGCAGCAGGGTGGCGCCGGCCAGGGCCGCCGGATCATGCGGGCCCACGCCGTAGAGTTGCGAGGCGATGAGCCGGGCGAAAATCAAGCTGGCCGCCATGCCCAGCGCCGCGCCGGAGCCGACGAGGGCCAGGCCTTCGCCGACGACGAGCCGGTAGACGTGGGCGCCGGTGGCGCCGAGCGCGAGGCGGACGCCCATTTCGCGCGTCCGTTGCGCCACGCCGTATGCGATCGTCGTGTACACGCCGGTGATGGTGAGGAGCAAGGCGGTGCCGGCGAGGAAACCGGTCACGACCAGGGTGAACTGCCGCACGGCAAGCGCGGAGTCCGCCACCTGCTTCATGGTGGCGACGGCGACGATCGGCACACTCGCGTCGAGGGCATGGACCTCGCGGCGCAGGACCGTCTCGACGGTCGCCACGGCATCCGCGGAACGGACCACCCACCAGGTCCGCTGTCGCATCCACGGCACGGCCACCGGGTCCATCTGGCGGAAGGGCACATAGACGTCGAAGCTGGCGGCATCCTCGAGACTGCGCTGTTTGACATCGCCGACGACGCCGACGATGAGGGCCCGGCGATAGCCCTGGGCCGTGTCGTTGAGTTCGATCGGCTGGCCCAGCGCCTGGTGGCCGGGGAAGAACCGGTCGGCCAGCGTCCGGGAGACGATGACGGACAGCGGATGCTGGGCATCATCGGCATCCGTGAAGGCCCGGCCTTCGAGCAACGGAATGCCCATCGCCTGAAAGTAGCCGGGGGTGATGAGCTGGTAGTTGGCCGACGGCAAATCGGCCCCATGGGCGACGGGCTGGCCGGGAAGTTTGAATTCGGCCGTGGCGAGCCCGCTGGCGAGCGGCAGGAGCGATGTCGAGCCGACCGCCTCGACCAACGGCTGGGCGGCGAGCCGGCCGCGTAATTGATCGGAATAGCGGACCAGGGCGGCGATATCGGGGTAGCTTTCGGCCGGCTGGGTGAGCCGGGCCGTGAGAATGTGCGTCGGATCCGCGCCCGGTCGCTGGGCATCGAGCGCCCAAAAGCTGCGCAGGAACAGGCCGGTGCAGACGAGCAGCGCGAGCGCGAGGGCGATCTGCACCGCGGCCAGCACATGGCGCAGGCGCATCCGCGCGCCTTCGCCGGTGCTGCCCCGGCCGCCGGCGCTGACCGCCTCGCGCAGGTCGACCCACGAGCACAGCCAGAGAGGGGCGAGGCCGGGCACAAGTCCGGCGAGCAGCGAGACGAGCGCAGTGAAGCCGAGCACGAGGCCGTTGAACTCCACCGCGTGCGCCCGCGGAACCGTGGCCGGAATCAACGTGAGGAGGGCATCGAGGCTCCACTGCGCCACGAAGACGCCGGCCACGCCGCCGGCGAGCGCGAGCAGCAGGCACTCGGTGAGGAGCAGCCGCACGAGCTGCGACTTCGTGCAGCCGAGCGCGGCGCGGATCGCGAACTCGCGCTGCCGGCCGAGCCCGCGCACCAGCAGCAGCCCGGCGAGGTTGACGCTCGCGAGGAGCAGCAGCAGGCCGACGACCCCGAGCAGGGTCAGCAGGACCGGGCGCGTCGTGCCGGTGATGTCGCCAATGAGCGAATTGACGCGGGTGCCCGCGTTGCCCGGAAAATCGGCGGGGTCGTCGCGCCGCAGCTGCGCGAGCACGGCATCGGCGGCGACGGCCGCCTGGGCGCGGGTGACGCCCGGCGCGAGGCGGCCGAAGACATTCATGAAATGGAGCGACGCGGGCTGGTCCCGGCGCGGATCGGCGTCGACCTGCAGCGGCACGCAGACGTCGCCCGAGCTGCTGCTGTTGCGCAGTGGGATCAGGAAATCGGCCGGCAGCACGCCGACAATGGTGCGCGGCTGGCCGTTGAGCAGGACTGCGTGGCCGACGATGTCGGCCTTGCCGCCGAACGCGCGCTGCCAGAGGCGTTCGTTGATGACCGCGACCTTGGGCGCGCCCGGCTGGTCATCGTCCGCCGTGAGCAGGCGACCCAGCACCGGCTTCACGCCCAGGAGGTCGAAGCCGCCGGCCGAGAGACTCAGCCCCTGGACGGCCTGCGCCTCGCCGTGGTCGACGAGGTTGGTATTGAACGCGAAGACCGCGGCCAGCCCGGCGAAGGCCTGCGTGCGGTCCCGGTAGGCGATGAACTCGGGAATGTTGAACTGGCCGAGCTGGTTCGCGACGCCGGAATGGAGCGCGACGAGCTGCCGCGAGTCGCGGTAGGGAAGCGGCCGCAGCAGCACGGCTTCGACGACGGAAAAGACGGCGGTGTTGGCGCCGATGCCGAGCGCGAGTATCAGGATGGCGGCGGCGGTGAAGGCGGGCGTTTTCGTGAGCGCCCGAAACGCAAAGCGCAGGTCGGAGATCATGGGGACGTGGAGGCGTGGAGAGACGTGGCTACCGAGCAAGCGATATGCCACCTGAAACAAATGCACTATGCCCTGAAGTCCAATCGCCTGCAACGATGGGTTTGAAACCGGCATTCCGGAAACGGGGATTGGGCGTTTCGCAAATGGGACGGGGCAGCTTGATGCCTCAATTTGAGAGTCGAGAGATGCGGGTTGGAAACAGCGGCCAAACCCGGGCGCGCGCCGGCTGAAAGGACAGGGAAAAACCACCGGAACCGGGCGGAAGACGGCGATACTATGCTGGAAGCTCCGAAGCCCTTATTCCCATGTACCTCGTCCAACCTATCGCGGCCGTCGGCTATTCGCTCCTCTACCTTATCCTCGGCGGGGGGTTCGGCGGAGCGCTCGTCATCTTCATCGTCGCGAAGCTGCTGAAGAAGTAACGCTGCGTTTGGCGAGTTTACACACCCCGCCCTGCGGGCACCCCTCTCGATAGAGGGGATCAGGATGGCGGCGCAAAAGGGATGGCGCGCCCTACCGATTTGCGTGGCGACGATGCACCCTTCGCCTCAACTCACGCGGAGAGAACATAGGTTAACTCCGCGCAGGGAGTGCCATCGGGCAGCGTGAATGCCTCTTCACCGGTCCGGATGAAGCCGGATTTCTCGAGTACCCGGATCGAGCCGAGGTTGTGCTTCACGACGTGGGCGATCAGCGGCCGGGTCGGTTCGGATTGAAGAAACTGCAGGACGGCGGCGGAAGCGATGCCCCGGCCCCAAAACTCCCGACCGATCCAATAGCCGAGAAAGCGCCGGCGGGTCCCGGCGTCGGTCCAGGCCCCGATGTTTCCCGCGACCTGGTTGTCGAAGAGAATGGTGCGGCTGGCAGCGTCGGGATTGCCGAGGATCCGCGTGGTCCAATGCGTCAGGAATGCCTCGTGATCCCGCGAGGGAAAAGCCGCCAGACGGGTGGCTTCGGGATCGAGCTGGTGAGCATAGAAGATCGGCAAGTCGTGGACATCGACCGGACGGAGTGAGACGCGGCGCTGCGTGGGTTCAAGGTTCATCCTGACGGCGTCGAGAAAAGGATGTTTTCCGGGGAAGGTCCACTCCGCCCTGCAGGCAGGGCGGATTTTCCCGATTCCGCCATTTCTATCGGCGCGTTTTGGGATCACGCGTCGCGACCAGCACTCCGAAGCAAAACGCCCGGCAGTGAGGCCGGGCGTTGGGAGTACGACAGAGATGAAGAGAACCAGGATGTCAGGCAGGTTAGCAGCCAGCTGTGAGCGTCCGTGCGACTCATTGACTGCGCAGTGATCCCCCGTCGCCGACCCACATTGGATTCAATGGCGAAGTTCTAATTATTCTTGGAACATACGTTGGTCCGTTAGCTCACAAAGTTGCATGAAACTGATCACGGCCGTCCTTGGCATTACATTATTGGGGGCATCGTGTGTTGGCGCTGAGGTGACTGGTGACTCTCCTGCAACGGTAACGACGGCGGACTATCCGAAGGACTTAGTTGTTTTGCCTAAACTGGTGGTCGAAGCCCAATCTGCTCCGGCTCTGTTAACAATTAACTTCCGGCATCACTTGATGTGGAGCGGAGTGAAGAGCCTCAGGTTTGATCAAGTTCCCGCAGCGTGGGCAAAAGCCGGCATTCACTTGAACGACGAGATTGTCGCGATCAATGGACGCCGACTCGACGGCATGCATTTTAAAGATTTCCGCGCGCTGCGAGAAAACGTCTTCAAACCTGTGGACGAAAAGACAGCAACTCAGGTTGAGCTGACATTTGATTTTCAGCGCCACGGCGAAAATCATTTGAGTCGGATACGGGTGGTGCTAAAGTCATCGGCTGCGCTAATAACTAGGACTTGAGTTAGAGTATCGGGCAGTTCGGCGAGTAAGCCTTCGGCAAGGCGCGTGTCAGCGAGTGAAGCAAAAGACCCGGCCTTGTGGGGCCGGGTCTCGAAAACAGAATTAAAGCCTTCGCAAAACAGAATTAACTCCGGAAAACGGAATTAACCCCTCGGACTACCGATTACCTATACTCCTCGTTCGTGTTCGCGTTGATGATTTTGAAGTTCTCGACGTGGTAGTTGGGATCAGCTCTGAACGCCAATTTGACCCCAAATGTTTTTTCCACCCGCACCAGGAGTTCGGAGTCTTCTGACCGCAATCTTTCCAGAATGCTAGGATGGACGTGGATGCGGAGCGAGTACTCCTTGCCGTCCTTGCGGGCCTGGAGCCGGCGGGCGACGGAGCTGAGCTTGCGCTGGAGCTCGACCGACATCGTCGTGGCGGACTTGACGATGCCGCGGCCGCGGCAGTACGGGCAGGCGGTGTAGATGTTGGCGGCGAGCGACTCCTGCTGGCGCTGGCGGGTCATCTGCATGATGCCGAGCGAGGAGATCGGGAGAATGTGGGTCTTGGCTTTGTCCTCCGACATGAGCGCGACCATCTTCTCGTAGACGGCGTTGCGGTGGCGGCGCTCCTTCATGTCGATGAAGTCCATGATCACGAGGCCGCCGATGTTGCGCAGCCGGATCTGGCGGGCGATCTCGACCGCCGCCTCCATGTTGACCTGGAAGATGGTGTTCTTCTCGTCGCCGGAGCGGGACTTGTGCGACCCCGTGTTGACGTCGATGGAGATGAGGGCCTCCGTCTCGTCGATGACGATCTCGCCGCCGGAGGGCAGCGTGACGCGGCGCTGGAAGGTCTGCTCGATCTGGCGCTCGATGTTGTAGCGCTCGAAGACGGGGATCGTCTCCTTGTACCAGGCGATCTTGCCGCGGGAGCGGGAGGAGATCTGGGACACGAGCTCCTGGGTGCGCCGGAAGTCGGACTCGTCGTCGATGAGCACGCGGTCGATCTCCTCGGTGAGGAAATCGCGCACGGTGCGCTCGACGATGTCGGGCTCCTGGTAGAGGCAGGCCGGGGCGCGGTCGGTCTCCATCTTGCGCGTGATCTCGGTCCACTTGGTGAGGAGGAGGTGGAGGTCGCGGACGAAGTACCGGGCCTTCTTGCCCTCGCCGGCGGTGCGGACGATCACGCCCATGCCCTCGGGGATGGTGAGCTCGTTGATGAGGTGCTTGAGGCGCTTGCGCTCGTGCGGGTCCTCGATCTTGCGCGAGATGCCGCAGCCGTCGGAGAACGGCGTGAGGATCAGGTAGCGGCCGGGGATCGACAGGTTCGTCGTGGTGCGCGGGCCCTTGGTGCCGATGGGGCCCTTGGTGACCTGGATGACGATGTCGGTGCCGGGCGGGTAGAGGTTCGGGATGTCCTTGACCGTGGGCGCGGCGCCAGGGCGCGGGGAATCCTTCTTTTTGTTGACGCGGACGACCTCGACGGAGGAGTCGGCGGCGGCCGGGAGCATGTCCCAGTAGTGGAGGAACGCGTTCTTCGCGTAGCCGATGTCGACGAAGGCGGCCTTGAGGCCGGGGTCGAGGTTCTTGATGCGGCCCTTGTAGATGCCGCCGACCATCCGGTTGTCGGAGTCGCGCTCGATCTCGAAGCGGTCGAGCTGGCCGTCGACGAGGAGCGCGACGCGCTTCTCGAGCGGCTCGGAGTTGATGACGAGTTCGCGGAAGGTGCCCTTTTCCTTCCGGAAGACGCTCAGAATTTTCTGGAGGATGGGCCGCTGGGCGGCGCGTTCCTTGGATTCATGGCGGAGTTGTTCGGCAGTGAGCGGCGCGCTGGCTTTCTGGGGCGGGGGATTGGCGAGCTCCTCTTCAAGGCGTGAGGCGGCGTCCTGTGGCGGGACGCCGGGATTGGCAGGCTGGTCGTTCATGGTGGGGTTGGACCCGGGTGGGTGTGGACACGGGGCACTTGCGGCCAGCAGGCTGCGCGCAGGAGATTCCGGCAGAGCGGTCAATATCGGGGAGGAGGGTTGTCACGTTAAGTGTCCCTCCGGAAGCGATAGACGCTTTGGACCAGTCCTTGCAGCAAGCAGCAGCTGAGCACGAAGGTGCCGCCGTAGCTGATGAAGGGAAGCGGTATGCCGGTGACCGGCACCAGACCGATGGTCATGGAGATGTTGACGAAGACGTGCACGCCGATGAGCACCGAGACGCCCAGCGCCAGGAGGGCGCCGAAGCGATCGCGGGCGAGACCGGCGATGCGTATTCCGTTCCACAACACCACGGCAAACAGTCCGATTAAGGTGATGCTTCCCAAAAATCCCTTTTCCTCCGCGATGACGGAGAAGATGAAGTCGTTGTGCGCGATGGAGCGCGGCAGGTAGCCGAGCTTGGCCTGCGTGCCCTCGGTCCAGCCCTTGCCGGTAAACCCGCCCGAGCCGACCGAGATGAGCGACTGGCGCTGGTTCCAGCCGATGCCGGTCGGGTCGATCTTGTCGGGGGCGACAAAGGCCAGGACGCGGTTGCGCTGGTAATCATGCAGGGGCAGCCAGGAGCGTTCCTCGTAGGCGCCGCGGTCGGTCGACGGCGAGAGGTGGTGCTCCTGCATAAAGGCCCAGTAGCGCCAGGTATCGAACGCCACGATGCCGACGAGGAGGGCAAACAGCCCGACTGCACCGGCGAAAAACCGCGTGGAAAGGTTCGAAAAGTACAACATGGCAAAGACCATCGGGACCAAGACCAAGGCCGTCCCGAGGTCCGGCTCGGCGAGTATCAACACCATCGGTATACCCGCAGCAAGAGCCAATTTCACAAGGGTTTGGAGAGAATCCCGCACCGTCCCGACCTTGTCGCCGGTGAGGATCGCGGCGCTCATGACGAGCACGGCGAGCTTGGCGCTTTCCGAGGGTTGGAAAGACACGCCGAGGTTGAGCCAGCGGCGGGCGCCCATGCCGCGGGTGTCACCGATGTGCGGGATGAGCACCAGCACCAGCAGGACCAGGCTGGCCAGCCAGATCCAGTGCGCCCAACGCAGCCAAAGGCGGTAGTCGAGGAACGCCGTAGCGATGTAGATGACGGCCCCGCCGCAGATCCAGATGACCTGCTGGAACCATTGCTCGCGGCCGCTGGCGAGTTGGGCGCTGTAGATGAAGAACACCCCGAACAGGCACAGGAAGAAGAGGCAGACGGGCGTGATCCAGTCGAAGCTCTCACGGGTGGCGAGCTTGAAGAAGCCTCGGAGGTCGATGCCGCGGGTTACTTTCACAGGGTAGAAGCAGCCACTAAAGCCGCGCGGGCGCGGCTGGCAACGGCGCATTCGAGGAAGGAGGGAGGCGAGAGACGCGAGGCAAGAGGCGGGAGACGCGAGGCAAGAGGCGAGAGACGCGAGGCAAGAGGCGGGAGACACGAGGCAAGAGGCGGGAGACACGAGGCACGAGGCGGGAGGCGAGAAACGCGAGGCGGGCAGCAGGTGGGCGGCGACATTGGACGAGCGACGCCTGCAGCATTGTCGGGACGTCGCTCGACGACTCCCGGGGCACGGGACCGCCCATTTACCCCGCGAAAACGCCGCCGATTTCGCCCCGGCTGCGGTTGTAAAACGGGTTATTCTGCGGTGTTGCCAACCGGGGGGCCCGGCGTAGGTTTCCCGACCCGTTGATGATGACCGTCATCACCCTCACCAAGCCCGTATTCATCGCCGCCACCGCCGAGACCTCGTTGTGGGTGATGGTGGCGGCCGGGCTGGCGGGCGCGACGATCGGCTTCCTGGCCGTGTGGTTGAGCATGCGGCAGACCCGCCACCTTTCGGAGCAGAATGCCAAGGCGCACCTCGAGCTGGCCAAGCGCGAGGCCGCCGTCGCCTCGCAGGAGTTGGTCAACAAGGCCGAGGAGAAGATCCGCGAGCGCGAGACGGAGCTCAACCGCGACCTCGACCGCCGCAAGATCGAGATCGAGCTCATGTTGCGCGAGATCCGCTCGCACGAGGAATCGCTGGCCCTGCTCGACTACCAGCTCGAGCAGCGGCAGGAGCGGCTCGCGCGCGAGGCCACCGCGATCAAGCAGGCGCGCGACGCCATGCGCGACCTGTCGAAGACGCTGCGCAAGCGCCTCGAGGGCGCGGCGGCGCTCGACGGCGAGGAGATCCGCAAGCAGCTGCGCGAGGAGGTGACCTTCGAGTGCCAGGAGGAGTTGCGCGCGCTGCGCAAGGAGCTGCTCGAGCGCTCCGAGCAGGACATTGTGCAGGAGGGCAAGCGCATCCTCGTCGCCGCGATGCAGCGGCTCGCCGGCAAGCCGAACAACGACATCACCGCCACGATCGTGCAGCTGCCCAACGAGGAGATGAAGGGCCGCATCATCGGCCGCGAGGGCCGCAACATCAAATCCTTCGAGGCGGCCACGGGCACGACGCTGCTCATCGACGAGTCGCCCCAAATGGTGCTGATCTCTTCGTTCGACCCCGTCCGCCGCGAGATCGCCAAGCTGGCGCTGGAGGGCCTGCTCAAGGACGGCCGCATCCACCCCGCCAGCATCGAGGAATTCGTCGGCCGCGCGCGGCAGGACCTGGACCTGCACGTCGCGCAGATCGGCGAGGAGGCGGTCGACCGCCTGAAGATCTCCGGCGTGCATCCCGAGATCATCAAGCTCCTCGGCAAGCTTCGCTTCCGGTTCTCCTACACGCAGAACGTCCTCGACCACTCCATCGAGGTCGCGCAGCTCTGCTCGATGCTCGCCTCGGAGATCGGGCTCGAGCCCAACGTGGCCAAGCGCGCCGGGCTGCTGCACGACATCGGCAAGTCCATCGAGGGCGAGTACGAGGGCAGCCACGCGCTCATCGGCGCCGACTTCGTGCGCCGCTACGGCGAGACCGACATCGTCGTCAACGCCGTCGCCGCCCACCACGCCGAGGTCAAGCCCGAGACGATCTACGCCGGGCTGGTGATCCTGGCCGACGCCATCTCGGCCTCGCGCCCCGGCGCGCGCGCCGAGTCGATGACGTCCTACATCGAGCGGCTCGGCCGGCTCGAGAAGCTGGCGATGACGATGCCCGGCGTGCAGCAGGCGTTCGCCATCCAGGCGGGCCGCGAGGTGCGCGTCGTCGTGCAGCCGAGCGTGGTGACCGACGAGCAGGCGCACACGCTGGCCAAGGACCTCCGGCAAAAGATCGAGCAGGAGCTCGATTACCCGAGCACGATCAAGGTCACGGTGATCCGGGAGCAGCGGTATACCGAGACCGCGACCTGAGGTCGCGGTCTCGGAAGTAACAAGGGACAAGGATCAAGTTCCAAGAGTGGATTGAGATCATCAGAATCCTGAAACTTGCTACCTGATACTTGATACTTTCCTCCATCATGTCTGACGCGAAAATCCTCGAGACCTTCCCGAATCCGGCGCCGCGGCGCGACTACCTGATCGAGCACACCCACCACGAGTTCACCTCGTTGTGCCCGATGACGGGGCATCCGGATTTCGCCGAGATCACCGTGCGCTACGTGGCGGACAAGAAGTGCGTCGAGCTGAAGTCACTGAAGCTCTATTTCCACGGCTACCGCAACGAGGGCATCTTCTTCGAGGCCGCGACGAACAAGATCTGCGACGACCTGGGCAAGGCGCTGCAACCGCGATCGCTCACGATCGTTGCCGACTGGAAGGCGCGCGGTGGCTTCACCTCGCGGATCACGTGCGAGTGGAAGCGGCGGCGGTGAGTTTGTAGGGCGGGGCCTCCGGACCCCGCCGGCTTCCAGCTCTGTAGCGGCGCTCTATGAGCGTCGCGCGGAAAGCGGCGGTCGCAGACCGCCGCTACAGGCGGGGTTCGGAGACCCCGCCCCACGCGGACGGAAGACACGGAAGAATCCATCGTCCATGTACCAGGCCTGGAGGTGGAGCGCGTTGACCCCGGCGCGCTTTTCGCTCAAGGGAGAAAACGCGCTGGGATCAGCGCGTTCCCCCATGGTTTCCGACACGCCGATCCATTTCATCGATTTCGAGGGCAACGCCGAATCGGGCATCCTCGAATTCGGCGTCGTGACCCTGCACGGCGGCGAGGTGGTCGAGACCCGCACGCGGCTGTGCCAGCCGACGGGCCGGATCCGGGCCGAGGACTCGCGCGTGCACGGGCTGAGCGAGCCTGACCTGTGGGACGCGGCGCCCTTCAACGAGGAGTGGGAATATTTTGCGGGGTTGCGGCAGACGGGGCCGCTGGCGGCGCATTTTGCCTCGGTGGAGAACCATCTGCTCCGGTCGGTGTGGGACTATCCGCGTTCCGCGCCGGACTTCGCCCGTCCCGGTGCGAGCATCGCCGAGTGGGGGCCGTGGATCGACACCGGGCGGCTCTATCCGCAGTTCTTCCCGCAAATCGGCGAGAGCAAGCTGGAGCGGCTGGTGGCGGCGACGGGCCTGCAGGCCGAGCTCGACGTCCTGGCGGCGCGGCACGCGCCGGCGGAACGCCGGCGCTACCATGCCGCGCTCTACGACGCGCTGGCCGGGGCGCTGCTCCTGCGCGTGCTGCTGCAGCGGGCGGAATTCGCCGGCGCCACGCTGCCGTGGCTCCTGCAGATGAGCGCCCTCAACGCCGGGCGTCGCCAGGACCTGCAGCAGGGCGAGCTGCTCTGAGCGGGAGTCAATCGGTCAAATTGGATTGGGCGTTTGGCGGGTGATAGGCTTTTCGAGGGAGGCGCCCGCATGCAGGTGGAGGGCCGGTCTCCTGACCGACCGAAATGGCGCGATACGGTCGGCCGGGAGGCCGACCCTCCAACCGTCATGGACCGAAGATTCCGGGAAGACTCACGCCGCGGCGGGCTGGATGGCGTGGCGGGTCGACTGGGCGACGGCCCAGGTCGCGAGGACCAGGAGCAGGAGCAGGCCGTAGGCGGCGCGGGGACCGGGACCGGCGACGATCGCCATCGCGGCCGAAGTCAGGACCGTGCGGAGGACCCGGTCGTACGCGTTGAAGAACGAGCCGATGCGACCCATGACGCGGTTGTCGACGAGATGGAGCATCACCGCGTTACGGGCGACGCGAATGCCGGCGTTGCCGAACCCCAGAAGCGTGCCGGCGACAAAATACAGTGGCACGTAGGGAAGAAACACGATCACAGCTAGGCCCGCGGCATAGAGGAGCATCGTCACCGGGATCGTTTGGTGCGCGGAATGCTGGGCGAGCAGGCGCGGCAGCCACGCGCCGGCGAGAATCGCACCGGCGGCGAAGGTCACCTCGCCGGCGCCGAACACCCAGGCTCCCTGGTGCAGGACGTCCATCACGTAGATGGGAAACAGGTAATTCCCGACCATAACGGTGATGAACGGCATCAGCGACGCGGCGAAGAACGCGGTCAGGCGCGGGCGGTCGCGCAGCCACGCCCAGCCCTCGCCGATCGCGCGCCAGGCGGACACGCGCGGGGCGCCGGCGTCCAGGTGCGAGGCGTGGTAGGGCAGCGTCGACTGGACCAGGAAGCTGGTGAGATAGGTCGACGCGTCGAAGAGGAGGATCGTGGTCAGGCTGACTTTTTCGACGAGGATGCTGCCGAGGCCGCCGGCGATCATCATCGCGACCTGGCCCTGGACTTCCATCAGGCCCATGAGTGATTGGTAATGGGCGCGGTCGAAGACCTGCTGCAGGAAGGCGAACTTCGCCGGGTAATGCAGCGTGTAGTAGAGCATGCCGCAGAAATAGATCGTGGCGAGCTGGGCGAGGCCGTAGCGGCCGAGGACCGCTCCGAGGACGGCCATGGATGCGGTCGCGCCGAGGCCGAACAACTCGCTCGTGAGGAGCATGGTCTTGCGCGAGTGGTGGTCGACCCACGTCCCGTAATACGGCATGAACAGGAACAGCGCGATGGTCGTGACGATGGTCACCGTGCCGTACGCCTCGCTGCCGCCGGCGCGGTGCACCAGCAGCCAGGGCACGGAGAAGATGGTGATGCCGGAACCGATCGAGCCGATCACGTTGGCGAACAGCAGCCGCCGGATCCGGAAGTCGCGAAGCAGTTCCTTCATGGCAAGGTCGGGCGCATGCCGGCAGCGTGGCGGGCGGCGGTGGGATGGCAAGGGGGTGGCGGAACGGGCACCGGTGCAGCCCCCGGCAAAATCCGGCGGCGCAGGCTTGGCGCATCCATCGATCCCGGTCCCTTGGGCCGGGGGTCATCTCGGCGGTTTCGGGCGCAAAGGGGCCGACCCGCACAAGCGCGGCCGCGCCGATTTGTCCGAGCCGCTCAGAACCAGCCCTTTCGCTTCAGGTAGACGCCCATCAAGATGGTCGATACGAGGGTAAACAAGCTGGCGAACAGATAGCCGTGCGGCGAACGCAGCTCGGGCATGTGCTCGAAATTCATGCCGTACCAACCGCCGACCATCACGACGGGCAGCGTGACCGCCGTCAGCGCGGTGAGGAACTTGATCCCCTCGTTGGCCTCGAAGGCGGCCTTGTTGAGATAAATGTCGAAGGCCATCATCAGTCGCTCGTGGTAGCTGATGAGCGTTTCCTCCAGCCGGGCGAGGTTGTCGCGGAGGTCCCGGTAGTAGGGCAGCAGCGTGGTGCGGATCATCTTCGAGTCGCCGCGGGCGAGGCGCTCGATGATATCGCGCTGCGGCCGCACGATCTGGCGGAGCTTGGTGAAATCGCCCCGGACCTGCAGCAATTCGTTCACGAGGTCCTTGGCCGAGGCCTTGCTGAGAACGACCTCCTCGAGGTCCTCGAGTTCGTCGTGGAGCTCGGCGAGCGTCGGCACATAGTTGTCGACGAGGAGATCGAGCAGCGAGTGGGCAAGCCGGTCGGGTCCGCGCGGGCCGGGGCCGGCCGCCTTGGCGAGGCGATCGACCAGCGCCGCCACCGAGCGCAGCGGCTGGCGATGGAAAGTCACGAGGTATTCCTTGCCGAGGAAGAGGTCGAGTTCGGTCGAGGCGAACTTCTCCTGCCGGGTGAAGTCGACGGCGTGCGTGACGAGAAACAGATAATCCTCGTAGTCCTCGATCTTCGGCAGGCTGCTGGGCGTGACGCAGTCCTCGATGGCGAGCGGATGGAACTGAAAGACGCCCTCAAGGATGTCCTTGATCTCGCCGTCCGTCGGGTTGTCGAGGTCGACCCACACGATCAGGCCCTTGTCGGCGCGCACCAGGCGCAGGGCTTCGAGCTCGAGGTCGCGGCCGACCAGCTTGCCCTCACTGAAGATGAAGGAATGGATCATGCGGGCGGCATCATGTTAGAGGCGGGCGAAAATGAGGCAAGCCGCGTCCTCGTCGCCCCAAGCCCGTGGATCGGGGATTTCAGACTGCGGATTCCCAATCCCCCATCCGCGATCCAAAATCCGACATTGTCGCGGCGGTCACTTCGCCGGGCCGAGGATCTTGTTCTCGAGGTCGATGACCGTCGCGATGAACGCCTCGGGGGTCGGCGCGGCGAGGAGGGCGGCGCGGCTGGCTTCCTCCTTGATCAGACGGCAGAGCGCACCGACGAGGATGAGGTAGTCGGTCGGGTTGCTCTTCGGCGTGCCGAGCACGAACAGGAGCTTCACGGTCTGGTTGCTGTTTTCGAAGTACACGCCCTGTTCGCTGCGGCCGACGGCGAGCACGATCTTTTTCACGTGTTCGGTGCGTGCGTGGGGCAAAGCGACCTCGTTGCCCAGGCAGGTGGTGTCGACGCGCTCGCGCGCGAGGAGCTCGTTATAGAAGCCCTGGAAGTTGGCGACGTTGGGGTCCTGCTCCAGCCGCCGGGCGATTTCCTGGAGCGCGACGGTGCGTTTCGTGCTTTGGACGGCAAGCACGATATGCTCGGGGGCGAGGAGGCTGGAAATGCGGGTGGCCATGCGCGAACAATTCGGAAAAGAGACCGCCGCCATCATCCGTTGGCAAGGCCGGAAACGAACGCGCGTGGCGCAAGCGCGCCTCGAAATGTAGGGCGGGGTCTCCGAACCCCGCCGCGAGCAAGGCGGCAGGCGGAGATGCCGCCCTTCGGGCGCTGGCGGGCAAGCGCCGCAGCCGATCAAGGCGATGGCGCGGTCTCGATCGGCGGATTGCTGTTGGCCGCCTCTTCCTCGTCGGACTCGACCACGCGGGCGATGGCGAGCAGCTTGTCCCCCGGCTCGAGATTGACCAGGCGGACGCCCTTCGCGCCGCGGCCGGTCTCGCGGATTTCCTTCACGCGGGTGCGGATGCTCTGCCCCTTGGCCGTGAGCAGCATGACCTCGTCGGCATCGCGAACGCTGAGCGCGCCGGCGACGGCGACGGAGCCGTCCTCGGGCAGGTCGATGGCGATGACGCCGGTGCCGCCGCGGCGGATGAGCCGGTAATCCTCGAAGGGCGTGCGCTTGCCGATGCCGTCCTCGCGCGCGACGAGCAGCCGCGCCTCGGAATCGCAGACCTCGATGGCCGAGAGGAAGTCGCCCTTCTTCTTGAAACGCATGCCGGTGACGCCGCCGGTGAAGCGGCCCTGCGGGCGCAGGCCGAGCTTCGGGCCTTCGCCCTCGCCTTCAGTCGCGGCCTCGCCGTTTTCCGCGGGGTCCTCCGCCGCGGCGCCGGCGGCGCCTTCGAAGAAGCGGACGGCCTGGCCCAGGTGCGAAACGAGGATGATCTCGTTCGAGCCGTTGGTGAGGACGCAACCGATGATGATGTCGCCCGCGGAGAGCTTCATGCCGCGGATGCCGCCCTCCCGCGTGGCACCCTCATATTCGAGGAGCGAGGTCTTCTTGATCGCGCCATCGCGCGTCGCCATGACGACGAACTGCTCGGCGGTGAACTCCTGGAAGCAAAGCATGGCGGCGAGCTTTTCGCCGGCGTTGAGGCGGAGGAAGGAGGAGATGGACTTGCCCTTGGCGGTGCGGGTGCCCTCGGGGATGTCGTAGATCTTCTTGGCCAGGCACTGGCCGGTGCTGGTCAGGAACAGCACGTAGTCATGCGTGGAGGCGGTGAAGAGTGTTTCGACGAAATCCTCCTCGTAGGTCTCGGCGCCGATGACGCCCTTGCCGCCGCGTTTCTGGGCGCGGTAGGCGGCGACGGGCGTGCGCTTGATGAAACCGAGGTGGGAGACGGTGATGACGCAGCCCTCGTTCGGGATGACGTCCTCCATGCGCAGCTCGCCGGCGTCGTCGACGATCTCGGTGCGGCGCGGCGAGGCGTATTTCTCCTTCAACTCGAGGAGCTCCTTCTTGATCAGGGCGAGCAGCTTGGCTTCCGAGGCGAGGATCTCGCGCAGCTCGAGGATGATTTTCTCGAGTTCCCTGTACTCCGCCTCGATCTTGCCGCGCTCGAGGCCGGTGAGCTGGTAGAGGCGGAGCTCGAGGATGGCATTGGTCTGGATCTCCGTGAGCGGATACTTTGCCATCAGCCTCGACCTGGCCTCGTCGCGGTCCTTCGACGAGCGGATGATCTTCACGAAGTCGTCGAGGTTATCGAGGGCGATGATGTAGCCCTCGAGGATGTGGGCGCGGGCCTCGGCCTGGCGGAGGCGGAACTCGGTGCGGCGGGTGACCACTTCGCGCCGGTGGTCGAGGTAACACTCCAGGAGTTCCTTGATGTTCATCTGCTTCGGCCGCTTCTGGTCGAGGGCGAGCAGGATGACGCCGAAGGAGGATTCGAGGGCGGTCTTCTGGTAGAGCTGGTTGATGATGATCTGCGCCTGTTCGCCGCGCTTGAGCTCGATGACGATGCGCGTGTTCTCGTCGGACTCGTCGCGGAGGTCGCGGATGCCGTCGATCTGCTTTTCGCGCACGAGCTCGGCGATGCGCAGCACGAGCGTGGCGCGATTCACGTTGTAGGGGATCTCGGTGATGACGATCTGTTCGCCGCCGCCCTTGAGTTCCTCGGTGTGGGCCTTGCCGCGCATGCGGACGATGCCCTTGCCGGTGGTGAGGTAGGACTTGATGCCGGACCGGCCATTGATGTAGCCGCCGGTGGGAAAATCGGGCCCGGGGATCAGCGTGGCGATCTCCTCGACCGAAATCGAGGGCCGGTCGATGATGGCGCAGGTGGCGGCGATGATCTCGCCGAGGTTGTGCGGCGGGATGTTGGTCGTCATGCCGACGGCGATGCCGGTCGAGCCGTTCATCAGCAGGTTCGGCAGCGCGGCGGGCAGGACGGTCGGCTCGGTGGTCGACTCCTTGTAATTCGGGACGAAGTCGACCGTTTCCTCCTCGATGTCCTTGAGGAGTTCCTCGGCCACGTCGCGCAGGCGGGCCTCGGTGTAGCGGTAGGCGGCGGGCGGGTCGCCGTCGACGGAGCCGAAGTTGCCCTGCGGGTCGATCAGCGGGTAGCGCATGACCCAGCTCTGGGCGAGGCGGACGAGGGTGTCGTAGACGGAGGAGTCGCCGTGCGGGTGGTAGTTCTTGAGGACTTCGCCGACGACGCCGGCGCACTTGTCGAAGGCGCGGTTGTGGAGCAGGCCCTCCCGGAGCATTGCGTAGAGGATGCGGCGCTGCACCGGCTTCAGGCCGTCACGGGCGTCGGGCAGCGCACGACTGATGATGACCGACATCGAATAATCGATGTAGGCCGTCTGCATGATGTCGGTGATGTTGGCGGTCGAGAGCTTTTCGTTAGCCGTATACATTCAGGGAAGTCGGAAAGGCTTTGTTTCTTACAGGAGGTCGCTGAGGGCGCAGAGGCTGTGAAAATCGATGATCGCTGCGATCTCCGCGTGCTCCTGTGAAAGATTGGGAAATCACACGTCGAGGTACTGGACGTTGAGGGCGTTGTCCTCGATGAACTGGCGGCGGGGGGCGACCTCCTCGCCCATGAGCAAGGTGAAGAGGGCGTCGGCCTTGGCGGCGTCGGCGATGTTCACCTTGAGCAGGCGGCGCTTATCCGGATCCATCGTCGTTTCGTAGAGCTGCTTGGGGTTCATTTCGCCGAGGCCCTTGTAGCGCTGGATGGACAGCCCCTTGCGGCCGTTGGCGCGGATCTGGGCGATGATCTCGAGGGGGGAGAAGAGGTCGGCCTTGGTCTCGGTCTTGGCGCCGGCGTTTTCGGTGAAGACGTAGCGCGGCTGCGGCGACGGGCCGAACGAGGTGATGTCGAGTCCGGCCCGGGCGAGGGCCTTGAGAAGCTTCGTGAGCTCGGTGGACTCGAAGATCTCGTGGATCGTGACGCGGCGGGTCGACAGCGGCGGCGCGGAATGGCCGTTGGCGCCGTTGCCCCCGTTGGCGTTCAACTCGGCGTCGAGGCCGGCCTGCTGGAGGAAGGCGGCGCGGGCCTTGTCGTCGGCGAGGAATTCGTGCGCCTCCTTGTTGCCTTCGCGAATGCGGGCAATGTAGCGCGGCAGCTCGTGCGTGGCCTTGTCGTGCTGGTCGAGGTACTCGGCGAGCGAGGCGCCGTGGCGGGTGATGCCGTGGCCGAGTTTCTCGAGGGCGGCGAGCATCTCGACGATCTGGTCGACGCTGGCGGGCGAGAAGACATGGGCGTCGGCGGCGCGGGCGAGCATGATGTCCTCGGAGCCCAGCTCGAGGAGGATGCGGTTGAGCTGCTCGTCATTGTCGACGTACTGTTCGCGCTTCTTGCGCTTTATCTTATAGAGCGGCGGCTGGGCGATGTAGACGTAGCCGCGCTCGATGATGCCCTTCATCTGCCGGTAGAGGAAGGTGAGGAGGAGGGTGCGGATGTGCGAGCCGTCGACATCGGCGTCGGTCATGATGATGACGCGGTGGTAGCGGGCCTTCTCGGCGTTGAACGAAGCGTCGTCCTCGCCGGTGCCGATGCCGGTGCCGATGGCGGTGATGAGGGTGCGGATTTCCTCGTTGGAGAGGACCTTGTCGAGCTGGGCCTTCTCGGAGTTGATCAGCTTGCCGCGCAGCGGGAGGATGGCCTGATAGCGGCGATCGCGGCCCTGCTTGGCGGAGCCACCGGCCGAATCGCCCTCGACGATGTAGAGTTCGCACACGGCCGGATCCTTCTCGGAGCAGTCGGCGAGCTTGCCCGGCAGGCCGCCGCTGGAAAGGGCTCCCTTGCGGATGGTTTCGCGGGCCTTGCGCGCGGCCTCGCGCGCCCGCGCGGCGGTCAGCGATTTTTCGATGATGCGCTTGCCGACGCCGGTGTTGCTTTCGAAGTAGAACATCAGCCCTTCGTAGGCGACGGAGCCGACGATGCTCTCGACCTCGGGCGAAAGCAGCTTGACCTTCGTCTGCGACTCGAACTTCGGGTCGCTGTGCTTGATCGAGATGACGGCGGCGAGGCCTTCGCGGACGTCGTCACCCGTGATCTGGGGATCCTTGTCCTTGAGCAGATTGTTGGCCTTGGCGAACTGGTTGATGGCGCGGGTCAACGCGCTGCGGAAGCCGGAGAGGTGCGTGCCGCCGTCGGGGTTATGGATCGTGTTGGTGTAGCAGAGGACGAGATCGTTGTACGAATCGTTGTACTGGAGAACGATCTCGAGGTGGACCTCGGCGTCCTTGCCGTCGATCTGCGTGCGCGTCTCCTTGGCGATGCGGACCGGCTTGGGGTGCAGGGCGTTCTTGCCCAGGTTCATCTGCTTCACGAACTCGACGACCCCGTCCCGGTAAAAGTACTTCTCCGGTTTCGGGTCGGCGGGACGTTCGTCGGTGAAGGTGATCTCGAGGCCGGAATTGAGGAAGGCGAGTTCGCGCAGGCGCTGGGAGATGCGGTCGGCGACGAACACGGTCGTCTCGCGAAAGATCTCCGGGTCGGGTTTGAAGGTGATGAGGGTGCCGGTGCCCTTGGCCTTGCCGATCACCTCGAGCTTCTTGACGGTCTTGCCGCGCTCGAACTTCATGTGGTGCACCTGGCCGCCGCGCGAGACCTCGACCTCGAACCATTCGGAGACCGCGTTGACGCATTTGGCGCCGACGCCATGGGTGCCGCCGGAGAATTTGTAGCCGCCCTGGCCGTACTTGCCGCCGGAATGGAGCGTGGTCAGCACCATTTCGACGCCGGGGATCTTGTATTGGGGGTGGATGTCGACCGGGATGCCGCGGCCGTTGTCGCGGATGCTGATCGAGCCATCGACATGGATGGCGACCTCGATCTTGTCGCAATGCCCGGCGAGGTGCTCGTCCACCGAGTTGTCCAGAACCTCCGAAACGCAGTGGTGCAGGGCCCGCTCGTCCGTGCCGCCGATGTACATGCCGGGCTTTTTGCGGACGGCCTCGAGGCCCTCGAGTTTGCCCAGCTTGGAGGCGTCGTAGACTGCGCTCGTGGCGTCGGTTTTTACAGGGGCGTGGACAGCTTCGTGATCAGACATTCGGGAGGAAAATGGGACACAAAAACATCTCGTAATCGCGGCGATTCGACAACGTTTTTCTACCCAAAAAATGGGTTATTTTTTTCGAAAAACATGAGGGTGTAACTGATTGTGCCACAGTTATTAAAAACTGGAGGTTTTGCCGATTTTTTTTCGCAGTCGGAATGCTCTGGGAAAGCGGGTGAATCCACCGAATTTTCCATCAATTTTGCGGCGCAAATTGACAGGCGCAGGGATTCAATTGACCGCACCGAAGGGCGACGCACAGTGGCGCCAACATGGCAGCCATCAGCCTCGATAAACTGCTCGAGTTACAGGAACGTGACAGCCGGCGCCTGCTGCTCGAGCACCACCTGGAGGGCGTGCCGCGGGAAGTTGCGGCGGTGGAGGCGAGGATTGCCGCCGAAAAGGCCGCGATTGAGACCGCCAAGGCGGAATGGCGCGAACTGGAATCGAAGAAGAAACAGCTCGAGGTGGAAATCGGCGGCACGGAGGAAAAGATCGCCCGCTACCGCACCCAGCAGAGCCAGGTCCGCAAGAACGACGAGTATCAGGCGCTCACGCATGAAATCGAAACCTCGCAGAGTGCGATCGGCGTGCTGGAGGAGCAGGAGATCGCGGTGATGCTTTCAATCGACGAGGCGAAAAGGAAATTTGCCTCGGCCGAGGCACAGTTGAAGCAAAACATTTCCGGACACGAGGCGAAGATCCGCGCCCTGCGGGACCGCGAGACGCAGCTGCAAGCCGAGGTCAAGTCCGCGCTCGACAGCGTGGCTGCGGCGCGCGCCGCGGTGCCGGAACCGCAATTGCGCGTTTACGACCGCGTGGCCACCAAGCCGGGCCACCCAGTGTGCGTGCCGGTAACCGGCGGCCGCTGTGGCGGTTGCCACCTGAAAGTCTCCGCCAACGTCGAACTGGAGGCGCGGAAGCTCGAGCAAGTTACCACTTGCGACCAGTGCGGGCGGGTGGTCTATTGGAAACCTTAGTTTTGGGGCCTGATCTTCGCTCCGAGTTCTTTGATCCCAAGGCGCGGGTAACGCCGCGCCCGCTAAAGCAGTTCGGAGAGGAAAGTCCGGACACCACCGGGCAGGATTCCCCGTGAAAACGGGGGCGCGACGCTTCAAGGCAGCGCGACGGACAGTGTCACAGAAAATCAAACCGCCCGCTCGGGATTTCAGATCTCAAGTCTGGAGTCTCAGGCTGGTAAGGGTGAAAAGGTGGGGTAAGAGCCCACCGCGCCGAAGGCAACGACGGCGGCACGAAAAACCCAATCCGGTGCAAGACTGAATAGGGGACTCGGCGGCCCGCCGGATAGTCCCGGGTTAGTCGCATCCGCCTCCGCCCGGCGCAAGCCGGGCTTCGGCGCGACAAGTCCTCCTTCGGGAGGGCTTGAGAGAAATGAAGATCCTGCCGCCCGCGAGGGCGACGGACAGAATCCGGCTTACCGGCCCCAAAACTAAGTTCTTTGTGCAAACGCGCCGCTCCACCGGGGTGGCGCGTTTGTTCTTGCGCGGCAATGCGGGCCGGGCGCCGCGGATCAATTCGCCCTTGACTCACCGCCCGGCGTTTGAGTTCTAGCCCCTTCCAATTCTTCAACGACCCATGGCCAATACCAAGTCCGCCATCAAAGCCGCGCGCAAGTCCCTGCGCAATGCCGCCCGCAACCAAGCCGCCAAGACCCGCTTGAAATCCCTGGCCAAGACGGTCCAGAAAGCCGCCGCCGCGAACGACGCCGAGGGCGCCCGCGCCGCCGCGATCGCCTACAGCTCCGCGCTCGACCGCGCCGTCAAGAGCGGGGTCATCCACCGCAACGCCGCCGCGCACCACAAGTCGCAGTTCGCGAAGTTCGTCTTCGCCGCGAAGAAGTAACCCAACCGGTCGCTCCACCGTCCAACCCGCGCGCCCATGGCCCGCGGGTTTTTTTGCGCCCCGGGCGGGCGATGAAGGGTTGAGTTTGCCCGGGGGATGGACGTTCATCGGCGCACCCGTGCAACCAAGGTGCGAACTTCATCTGGCGCGCGACTGGGAGTCCGCCTGGCGCGAACTCGTGCGCCCTTGGCTGGCCGCGCCGGCGGCCCTGCGGCGCGATTACATCGTGGTCCCGACGCGCGGCCAGGCGGTGGCCCTGAAGCTGCGCTGCGTGCGGGAAGGCCTGCCGCTGCTTGGCGTGGAGTTCCTCACCCCGGGGCGGGCCCGGCAGAAATGGCACGGCCTGGCGGCGGCGGAGGCGGCGGCGGATTCGCCGCTGCGCCGGCCGGCGCTGGGCCGCGAACTGCTGCTGCTCGGGCTGCGGCGCCTGATCGAGGAGAGGCTCGCGCCGCTGGTGCCCGAGGATCGCGCGTGGGGCCTTTGGAAGAGCCTGCAAAGCGATTCCGAACAGGCGCTGCAGGAGTTCGACGAACTCCTCGGCGCTGGCTTCACCGCCGGCGATTTTCCGCTGGCGGCCTTGCGGGAGATTTTCGGGGACCTCACGGCCTGGGTGAACGACCTCGGCTACACGCTGGCGCCGATCCAGAACGAGCGGGCGGCCCTGAGCGAGGTCGCCACCGGCGGGCGCATCGCCGGCCGGCTCCTGATGCTCGGTTTCACGGCGGAGTCGTGGAACGAGTTCTTCAGCCTCGCGGCGCTGGCGCGGCGGGGCGACGACCTTTTGGTCATCGTGCCGGAGCCGGAGCTGCAGGGCGGCCGACCGCTCGACGAGAACTGGGTGGAACTGTGGTCCTCGCTGTTGGGTGTCGAGGCCCGGCCGGCGGCCGCCGCGCCCGGGGCGCAGGCCGGGGCGGCGGTCGGCGCCCTGTGGACCGGTGAAGGCGGCGCGGCGACTGCGGCCCGCGTGCTGGTCGGCCGCACGCGGGCGGACGAGATGCGCCTGCTGGCGGCGGAGCTCGAGCGGCTGGTCGCGGCCGGCGCCGACAACGTCGCGGTGATCTTCCCGCGGGCCGATGCGGCCCACGGCCAGCTCGCCCGGTTGCTGCAGGCGCGGGGCCTGTTGTTCGCGGACATGGTCGGGGTGGCGGGCCAGCCCGCGATCGAGGCGCAAGTGCAGCGCGCGCTGCTGGCCTTCTACGAACGTGGCGCCCGGATCGAGGAATTCCTGTCCCTGTGGCCGCTCCTGCGCGCCCTGAACTTCGTCCGCCAGCCGCTTGCCGCGGCGCGCGAGGTTTGCGAACGGCTGTTCGACGACACCCAGGCGCATGCGCTGGCAACCCATCTCGGTGAACTCGCGGCTTCCGAGCGCGAGGATCGCCGCGAGGTTGGCCGGGTGGCGGCGCTGCTGCTGCCGGCCTGGCCGGCGGAGCTGACGCTGGCCGAGGCGCTGCGGCGCTTCGAGGAGACGGGCGCGAAGTTCCACCTCGCCCCGCCCGAATCCTGGCCGGCGCTGGCCGCCTTTGCGCGGCAGGAAACGCGGCGCCTGCCGGCGCGCGTGCTCCTCGCGGCGTTGCGCTCGTTCCTGACGTCGGCGGTGCCGGCCACCGACGTGCCGGGCCGCGGCGTGTTCGCCCCCGTGACGCTGACCACGCGGCGACGCGCGGCCGGGTTGGCGTGGTCGCACGTGATTTTCACCGAGAGCAACGCCGGTGTCTGGCCGGAGCGCAAGGAGTCGAGTTCCTGGCTGACTGACGAGCAGCGGACCGAACTGAACCGGCGCGGCCGTTTTTCACTCGGGCTTTTCTCCCGCGACGATCGCGCCATGCTGGAGAAACAGGCCTATGTGGCGCTGGCCCGGGACACGGCGGGCGAGGTGATCTTCACCGCGGCATTGTACGACGACGAGGAGCCCGAACTCCGGCTCGCGCCGAACGCCTGGCTCGAGCGCATGCTGATCGCGCAAGGCGAAGGCACGGCGCCCGGCGGACTGGAGGAATCGTTCGCGCGGCTGGCGCAGGGCGGCACCGCGCCGGTGCCCGCCGACCCCCACGAATCCTGGCGGGAAACCTGGCGCCGCCGGCGCGACCCGGCGGTCGCTTTCGACGAATTCTTCCTCTGCGGACCCGTGGACACGACCCGTCCGGCGCGACTCGCCGCGCGACTGATCGAACGCGGCGTGCAGGATCCGGCGGAGCTGTGGTTCGAAGCGGTTCTCGGCGTGCGGCGCGTTGACTGGGAGCCGTTGGTGCGGGCGCGCAAGCGTTCGCTGGGGCAGCTGGCGCACCGGCTGCTCGCCGCCGCGTTGCGCGGGGAAGCCATCGAGGGCCCGTTCGCTCGCAAGCCGTCGGCCGAAACGGCGCGGACCAGCCTTGCGGCCGGCCTGGCGGCGCTGCGCGCTCGGTGGCCGCGCGACCGCTATTGGGATTCACTGCATGGCGAACTCGCCGAGACTTGCGCGGTGCTCCTCGACAAGGTGTTCGCCCTGCCGGCCGGCCCGGTGGTCGCGACGGAGATCCGGCTGCCGGAGTCCGCCACGGTCCTCGCCGGGGCCGCGGGACCCGTGGCGGTCTCGGGGCGGATGGATTTGGTGCTGCTGGACCGGCCCGAGTGGAGGGGCGCGCAGGTGGATATCGTCGATTTCAAGACGGGAGCCGACGCCGGCCTGTCGGCCCCGGGGATGGCGCGCGGCGCCGGGTTGCAGCTCGGCGTCTACCTCGCCGCGGCGGCATCGCTGGGCATCGCGGGTGGCCGCGTGTGGATGCTGAAACCGGACGCCGGCGGCGCCACCTCGCTGGCGCTGGACGAGTTGCCGGCGGCGCTGGCGGGCTTGGAACAGATCGGGCGGCACCTGGCGACCGGCCGCTATGGCGCGCTGACGCCGGATCGCACCGAATTCACGCACGGATTCGAGTGGCCGCTGGCCTGCACGCCCGTGCCGCACGCGACGCTCACGGAGAAATTCGCGCGGACGTTTGGGGCGCCGGCGCCAGAACCGGAGGAAGCCGGCGATGAGTGACCGCCTGCCCGACCAGGAGGCGCGCGACCGGTTTCGCGACGAGCGCGGGCGGAATTTCGCGGTCTGCGCCAACGCCGGTTCCGGCAAGACCACGGCCATTTCGGAACGGCTCGCGGCGCTCGCGCTTTCCGCGGACGGGGCGGCGGTGCTGCGGAAGACCGCGGTGGTGACATTCACCAAGAAGGCGGCGGCGCAGATCGGCCAGCGCGCGCGCGCGGTGCTGGTGCGGCGGCTGCGGGAATCCGGGCGCCGCGACCTGGCGCCGCTGGACCACCTCGAACGCGCGTTTTTCGGGACGATCCACAGCTTTTGTCTCCTCCTGGCCCAGCGCTACGGGCAGACGCTTGGCGTGAACCTGAATCCGGCGGTCGCGGCCGAGGACGACGAGGACCTGTGGGAGGAATTTCTTGAGCAGGATACGATGCAGTTCGACCGGCTGCCGGCGGCGCAGGTCGAGGCGTTCCTGCGGCATGCGCCGCTGGAGTCGATCTTCGACCTGGCCCGGCGGCTTGATCTCGCCACGGCGCGGCGGTTCGTCGCGCGGCCGCCGGCGCCGCAACCGCCCGAGCCGGTCGCGGCGGTGCTGGAAGAAATCTGCCTTGCCAGGACGCGGGGCGGACGCGGGGCGGAGTTGCTCCGCCGCAATCAGGAGACGGCGCAACGCTGGCGGGAGCGTTTTTGCGCCGAGCGCACGTTCCTGCCGCTGCCAAAGCCGGAGGGCACGGCGGCGAACATCCGCGAACTGTACGCGCGTTTCTTCGCGCCGGTGAAAGAGTGGCTCGCGGCGACGGGCGGCGTGCTCGCGGCGGAACTGGCCCTGCGCTACCGCGCCTGGCGCTTCGAGCGCGGCGTGCAAACCTACGCCGACCAGATCGACGCGGCCCTGGCTGTGTTGCAGGACGAGGCGATCCTCGAGCGCATCCGCGCCGAGGACTGGCATGTCCTCCTCGACGAGGCGCAGGACACGGATCCGTCGCAATTCGCGGTGTTGGTCGAGATCACGCGTCCGCCGGGAGCGCCGCTGCATTCGTGGCCCGGCGCGGGCCCCGGTCCGCGCCCCGGCCGTTTCTGCCTGGTGGGCGACGGCCAGCAGGCGATCTACGGCAGCCGCGCCGACATCCGGAACTTCCTGCGGCATGTCGAGGCTTTCGCCCGGAGCGACGGCGGCGAGTTGCTGAAATTCGACGTCACGTTTCGCTCCCCGCACCGGGTGATCGAATTCCTCGGCGCCACGTTGCCGACGGCCTTCGGGCCGGAGCGCGAATTCAATCTCGGACTGTCGCCCGCGAAGGTATTGCAGGTGCCGTTCATTCCTCTCGTGGCCGGCCCCGACAACGTCGCCGGATCGGTGGGTTTGCTGCCGCTGCTCGCCGATGGGGCCGGGCACCGCCGGGTCGGAATGCGCCTGGCCGCCGAGGTGCGCGCGATCGCGGCTTGGCTCAAGTCCCGCGGGCCGGCCGGGGTGGGGGCGCGATCCTGGGGCGAGGTCTGCCTGCTCGCGCCGCGCAACGACTGGCTGGTGATCGCGAAGAAGGAGCTGGAGGCCGCCGGCCTGAAGACGGCGCTGCAAATGCGCCGGAATCGCAATGCCGATCATCCCGTCTACGCCTGGCTTAGCGGGCTGCTGGCGGTGATGGCCGATCCGGAGAACACGTTCGAATGGACGGGCGTCCTGCGCGAGGTCTTTGGCGTCAGTGACGCCGGCATCGCCGCGGAACTGCGCGCCGCTGGATCATTCCACTGGGACGAGCCGGAGATCCATGCCGAGCCCGTGCGCGGCGCCCTCGCCGCGCTGAAGCCCCTGATCGAGCGCATGGACGCGGAGGGTGAACCGCTCGCGCGTTTTGCCCGCGAACTGGTCGCGGCGGGCGGCCTCGAGGGCAAGGCGCGGGCCATCGACCCGGGCGGCGCGTTGGCGGACGAACTGGAACGGCTGCTCGCGGCGGCGGCGGAGCTGGGCTTGGACGGCACCGGCCCGCGCGGCTGGTTGCGGGAGTTCCTGGCGGCGCGGGAAGAGGGCCGGCCGGCCGGCAAGCCGGATGACGACGCGATCAACCTGTTGACCTCGCATTCGGCCAAGGGCCTCGAGTGGCCCGTCGTGATACCGCTTGGACTGTGGCGGAAGATCGGGCGACCCCCGGAAGCCGGCCTGCGCTGGATGAAGGACATGACGGCGGGAGACCGGATTTACTTCGATGGCGAAAGCATCCCGCCCGAGACCCGCGATGCGCGCGAACGCGAACGGCTGCGCGAACTGGTGCGGCTGCTGTACGTCACGTTGACGCGGGCGCGACGCGTCCTGGCCTTGCCCTGGAACGTGGAGTCAATCGAGGCGCAGGAAGGCAGCTTTGCCCATTTGTGGGGGTCTCCGCTATCCAAGGTGGCAGCTTTGCTTCCGCCGGACACCAGCGCGTTCGATCCGAGTGCGACCGCGGAAGTTGGCCCGAAACGGCCGGAGCGGGCTGCAGCGACGCGGCGCCCGAGGGCGGCGTTTCCCATGCGGGTTTTGCCCCACCAACTTTCGCTCAAGCCGGACGCGACCCGGACCGCACGGCATGACTCAGACCCCGAGCAGCCCTCGGCCATCGATCGTGAGGATCCGATCGATTACGGCACCTGGTGGCACGAGACGCTGGAATTTCTCCCGTGGTCCGGGGATGACCGCGCGGTCGCCAACCATCTGGATGCGGCGTTGGTGACGGCGCGGGCGAAGGGGTTTGAAGACCGGGCGCGAGCGGAGCTGGAGCGATTTCAGGCCAGCCCGCTTTGGCGCGAGTTTCGCGCCGGCGACTGGGAGATAATGACCGAGGTTAGCGTACTGGCCCCGCTCGCCGACGGACAGTGGGTGGACGGGGTCATCGATTTGGTGGCTCGCCGGGGCGCAGCCGGTGAACTGATGGTCATTGATTGGAAGACGAACCGCGGCCGTCCGGGCGAGGCAATCGAAGCGTGGCTGGAAAGGTTGGCAGCCGAGTATCGGCCGCAGTTGTCGGCTTACGGCGCGTGCCTCGCGCAGTTCTTCAAGGGATGCCCGATCCGGCTGGGTGTCTATGCCACCGGGCTCGGGATGACGCGTTTTCTGTGAGCGAACCCGGAGCGGGAAAATGCTTTACAGGTTTAGCGTGAGGCCGCACGTTCCGCGCTCACCAACAGCTCTCATCCATGGGTAATCTCAAAAAGAAACGACGTCTGAAGATGTCGAAGCACAAACGCCGCAAGCGCCTCAAGGCTAACCGCCACAAGAAGCGTACGTGGCAGAAGTAACGCTAAAGACGATTTTTCGATTCAAACCGAACCCGCCGAGAGATATCGGCGGGTTTTTTGTCGGGGAATCCAGGTTGGGTTAATTGTAAAACAGTAGGGAAACTATTGGGGCCAAATGGCTGGTTAATGGTTTTCGTCTTGTCAGAACCCGGCCCGAACCCTATCCGAATTGTCCTGCAAATGATTTTTACTTGGTCCTTTGCATGGTTGTTCCAGACGGCTGCCAGCTGGCGATAACCAACCAAGCCCCGCACACCACACCAAGCTCAGATGTTTCTCGCGACAAAATCGAAAGGTTTCTGCGTCGAAATAGGCGAGCATACGACGTTGATCGCCCGGCTCAACCAGGCGAGCTCCCCAATTGTCGTGGAGGAGCTGAAGGAGTTCGCTTCATCGGATTCAGACGGCCTCAACGAGTGGATCAAAGGCACCGAGGGGAAAGGCTCGACCGGTTATGCCCACGCGACTTGCGGCATTTACCCGGCCAAACGGGTCGTGCGGCGCCACACCCTGGATCTTAAGAAGCTGAAGGAGCCGAGCTACTTTAGCGAAATCTATTCCCAACAGTTCCGCATCGAACCGGAGAAGTACACGATGCGGGCACTGAACCCTGGCGACGGGAGCGAGTTCGACACCGCTGGCAAAGGCAACCAAAAGGAAGTGCTGTTTTGCGGCCTGCCGATCGACGATGTAAATTCGGCACAGGACAGGCTGCTTGAACACGGGATTTACCCGGAGCGGCTTGAGCTCGGCACCCTAGCGACCTTGGGCGGTATGGTGAACTATCTTAAGTTCAAACAAACCAAGTCGCCGCTGCTTCTCCTCGAAATTGGGGAGGAAGTCACCCAAAGCTTCATTCTTACCGCCGACGGCGTCGACATCTCGCGACCCATTCCCAGCGGCATTGCGGCGATGATCCCGGTGGTCCAGAAGGAACTCGGGCTTAAAGACGAGGAATCGGCCAAGAAGCTCTTTTACTCGAACACCTTCGATTTCACGAGCATGGGGCTGACGCTGGTGAAAAAGCTCCTGAAGGAGCTGCAGTCGTCCATCGGCTTCTACGAGGTCCAGACGGGCCAGTCGATCGGCAATCTTTTCTGTACGCAGTTGCCCGCCAGCCTGGGTTGGCTCGGCGCGACCATGGCCGGCTCCGGCGCACTCGGCGTGCCCCTGCTCAAGATGGATCTGATTCCCTGGATCGAGTCGCTGCAGATCAAACTGGCCGAGGGCGCCGCCGGAAACCCGCCGGACGAGCGTTGGGCCGGGCTGTTTTCGCTGATGGCATCCTTCAACACCGATGGCGCTAAACCTGTCACTGACGAGAAAAAGTGATGCCCAGCCGGTGTTAGCACCGGTCTGGCACCCGAACTTCCGCAACTTTGAACGGTTGCCGGACACGAAGGTCGTGCGCACGACCTTCTTCATCAACATGGGGGCGGTCGTAATCACCGCCAGCCTGATGCTGTGGCTCGGTTACCGGGAGTTCCACATCCGCAACCTGGTGGAGCTCACCGCGGGCTCGCAAAAGGAGATCGACGCCAACGTCAAGCAGAGCAACGAGGCGATCCGGCTGACCAAGGTGTTCGACGAAGAGCAGAAGAAGATCGCGGATGCCAAGGCCTTCGCGGTCAACCCGATTTCGCCCACGGACGTCGTCACCTTCCTCGCGCGGACCCTCCCCGCGGAAATTTCGCTCGAGTCGCTCGACCTCAAGCTCGCGCCTCCGGCCCCGGTGCAGTGCACCTTGCGGGGCATCGTCGCCGGCTCGGCCGACCAGGCGACGGGCGTCGTCTCGACTTACACCGATTTCCTCCGCAACCAACCCGAGGTGAGCGGCACGTTTGAGACGATCAACTTGAACAGCCTGGATCGCGACGCCGCGCGCGGCGTCATGGTTTTTGAAATCCAGCTAAAGGCCAAGCCGGCCAAAAAGGAGAAATAAGCGATGACCGGCGCCGATATCGTTTCCCTGCTGAAAAAACACCCGCTGTCGGTCGTCTGCGGCGTATTGAGCATCGGTTGTGCAGTGATGCTCTACCTCCGCGCGGACAAGATCGCTGAGTACCAGCAACTCAGCGACCAAAAGGCGACCGAGGCCTCCAACGCGCTGGCGAACGTCCGCAATTCCGAAAAGCTCGCGGAGCAGACCGCCGAGATGCAGGCGGCGTCCAAGGAACTCGAGGGTCGCGTCGTCAAGGCGGGGCAGCTGGCGGTGAACCTGCAGTACTTTTACCGGCTGGAAGCGGACACCGGCGTGAAGCTGCTCGACGTCCGTCAGGGAGCCTTGAAGCGCGGCGCCAAGGCCGACGAATATATCGGCGTCCCGTATACGGTCTCGATCCAGGGATCCTTCCCGCAGGCGCTCAATTTCCTCGCCCGCCTCGAGAAGGGATCGCACTTCTGCAAGTTCCTCGGCGCGACCATGGCGAAATCAGGCGATGACGTCGTTTCGCTGAGCCTTAACCTCGAGATGCTCGGAGTACCATGAAAGCGTTCTTCCGCACCATCCTGGCGAGCCTGACTCTGGGCCTGATCCTGCCCGAAGTGTTGGCGGCTGGAAACTCCGTGGCGTCGCCCACCAAACGGGCGGAGGAGCTCCAGCAAGCCAAGGAGTTTCTCACCCTGCAGCCGGTCAAGCTCCCGGCCGACCTCGCGAACCCGTTCAATCCTCCTAATTTTACCGGCGCCGGGAGCCATGGGACGACAACGGCCGCGACCGCCACCGACAGCGGCACGCGGACCAGTCCCGAGCCGGCGGCGGCAAAACCGGCCGGGCCCAAGAGCGACCGGGATGTTCTCCAGGAGATCGCCGCGGGGCTGAAGCCGGGCGGCTTCTTCACGTTGGGCGGCAATCCCATCCTGGTGTTCGGTCAAAAGCGGGTCAAAGCAGGCGACCACCTCACGATTACCTTTGAAGGCAAGGAATACACCGTAGAAATCATCTCGATCAAATCACCTAACTTCACCCTCCGGCTCAACCGCGAGGAATTTACCCGGCCTATTAAATAAGGACGAACTATGAGCACACGACGCACCCTCCTCACCGCGATCCTTGCCACGGCAATCAGTCTGCCCGCTTTCGCTCAGGACGCGACGCCCGCCCCCACCCCGACACAGGCGACCCCGACGCAGGCGACGCCGGCGGAGGCGACGCCCGCCGCGCCCGCGGTCACCGTCGAGGGCTCCAAGCCCGCCGCCGCGCCGGTTTCCCGTGACAAGGACACCCTCTCGGTCGATTTCCCGGATGAGGAAATCAAGACCATCCTCCGCAACGTCGCCGACCTGTTCGAACTGAACCTGGTCGTGCCGGAGACGCTGCAGGGCAAGACCTCGATCAAGCTCCGCGACGTGACGTGGCGGCAGATCTTCCAGGTGGTCCTTTCGCCCGTGGGCTACACCTACGTGGAGGAAGGCAACATCATCAAGATCGTCAGCAACGAGTCGCTGCAGCAGGAGCCGGGCACGACCGAGGTGTTCATCCTGAACAACGCCAAGGCGGCCGACATCAAGCCCACCATCGACGGTCTCATCGACGCCGCTTCGGGTGGCAAGATCGTCATCGATGCCCGCAGCAACGCCCTCGTCATCACTGAACGGCCGTCCCGCATGGGGCGCATCCGGACCATCATCGACCAACTCGACAAGGCCACCGACCAGGTGATGATCGAGTCGAAGTTCATCGAGGTCTCCGATCGCGACATCCGCAACATCGGCGTCAACTGGGCTTCGCTGGACCACATGCAATTCGGCGTGGGCGGCATCAAGCAGCAGTGGGACAAGAACAACGCCCAGGATCGTTCCAGCGGCACCAACAACACGAACGGTAATAACACGACGACCACGAGCGGCACCTCGCACGGGACGACGAGCAGCAGCGGTACGAGTGGTTCCACCACCGCGGGCACCACCTCGTTGACGAGCACCGGCGGGGCGGTCACGTATGTGACGGCTCCCTCCACCATTAATCCCGCCAACGGTGCGTTCACGACCTCCACCATCAATCTGGCGGACGGTTCCGTGACTGGCCTGCCCAGTTCGGTGCCGGCGAGCACTTCGGTCACAGGTTTCACGCCGGCCACGAGCACCACGCCGGCGTCGTTCACGGCGACGAACACCTACACCGGTTCGAACACCAACGGCACCAACGGCAGCACCTCGAACGGAACGTCGAGCAGCACCTCCATAACCGATGCTGTTTCCAACGCGGTGGACAACACGATCTCGAACGCGATCAACAACCTCGCCAGCCTGACCAACACGGCTTCGCAAAGCCGGGTGGCCACCGCCGTATTCTCGGCGTCGGACTTCAACATCGTGATTTCCGCGCTGAAGACGCAGAACAACACCAAGATCGTCTCGAACCCGACGATCGTCACGCTGAACAACACCGAGGCGACCCTGAACATCGGCGAGGAATTCCCGGTGCCGAGCTACACCTACAACAGCGAGCGCGGCACCTTCGAGGTGTCCGGGTTCAACTACAAGCCGATCGGCGTGATCCTCAAGGTCACCCCGCAGGTGAATGGACGCGGCGTGATCAAGATGACGCTCGAGCCCGAGGTGAGCCAACGGAACGGCGAGACCTCCTTCGGCGGCGCCGGCGGCGCGAGCATCCCGATCATCGCCACGCGCAAGGTGAAAACCCAGGTCTCGCTGCAGGACGGCTACACCATGGGCATCGGCGGGCTGATTACCACGAACCAGAGCCACGGCGGCACGAAGGTGCCCGTGCTCGGCGACATCCCGCTCCTCGGCCGGCTCTTCTCGTCGAAGAGCATCAATGACATCTCCAGCAATCTGCTGATCTTCATCACCGCCAAGACGGTCAGCGCCGACGGCGCGTCGCCGGAAGAGGTCTTTGATCCGCGCGCCGTGGAGGCGGTCGGCATGAGCCGCGAGGATCTGCCCCCGCACCGCGCCCCCAAGGGCACGGATCTCTTCGCGAATCCGGAGCCGGCCAAGAAATAGCCGGTTCAGTCACGCACAAATTTCTGGGCGTATTTGACGGCAAATACGCCCAGTTTTTTTTGGGGTCGGGGCGGCTAGCAGGGCAGGAGTGGCGAGCGTGGATCCACTGGCGGAAAGCGTGCGAACAGGGCTGGCGCCGGCGATCGTCACCAGTGACGCGGTCCGCCCAGCGGCGACGATTCCACGGAAAGCGGCGTGCACGCGATGCCCCGCAGTATTTGTTAGCCATTTCGGAGGCCACGCCTAGCCTGCGCGCGATGTCCAGCGCATCGACTTCACCGGTTTCCCCGCAGCCCGCCCGCGACCTGGGCGGCCTGTTCCAGCGCGTGGCGCCCCAGATGAAGGCCCTGGACGAATTCATGCGCGCGCAGGTGGAGCACTTCGAGGCGGAGATCCGGCCCATGGCGTCGTACTGTCTCGACACTTCGGGCAAGCGCCTGCGGCCGACGTTGGTGTTTCTCAGTGGCTGGCAGGGCGACGGCGTGGTGTCGGGCGACCTGGTGCGCGCGGCCGGCGTGGTCGAGATGGTGCATCTGGCGACCCTCGTGCACGACGACATCATGGATCGCGCCGACTTGCGACGAAACCGGAACACGGCCGCGAGGGAGTTTGGGCCGGACGCAGCCGTGTTGCTTGGCGACGCACTTTTCTCGCAGGCATTGCACATCGCCGCCCAGTTTCCCACCACCGAGGTCTGCCGCGTCGTCTCCGAGTCGACCCGCCGGGTTTGCTCGGGCGAGATCATGCAAACGCTCCGTCGGCGCGACGCCACCATCTCATTGGCGGAATACCGGCGCATGATCGACCTGAAGACGGCGGAGCTGTTTCGCGTATCGTGTTATCTCGGCGCGCGGCTTTCCGGCCACACGCCGGCGTTTGCTGGCGCCGCGGATCGGTTCGGACACCGCCTGGGAATCGCCTACCAGATATTTGACGACCTGGTGGATTTTGTTGGCGAAGAACGCCGGGTCGGCAAGACGCTGGGGACGGACCTGGCGACGGGGAAATTGACGCTGCCCCTGATGTTGTTGCTCGAGGGGGTGCCCGCCGCCGAACGCGGCGAGATCGAGGCGGCCTTCCGGGGTGGCCAAACCTACGGCCTCGCCGCCAGCCGGCAGCGCATGCAGGAACTCGGCATCGCCGACGGCGTGATCCGCGCGATCGACGCCGAACTGACGGCCGCCCGGTCGGAACTGAAGGAGTTCGCGAACTTGCCGCCGGTGCCGCTGTTGCTCCAGTTGGACGAACTGCTGCATGTGCAGGTTGCAGCCCTGCGGTCGGCGGCAACTGGCGCATAATTTGCGTTTGCACGGCTCTTTGCCGCCGATATCCTGTCAGGCACGCGATGAACCTGACCCGCGTATTCACCAAGCCGATGGTTACCTCGCCCGAGCGGCAGCTGGAGGCGGACGAGGATTATTTGGTCGTAAAGAGGGTTCAGGCAGGTGAAGTGGCCGCGTTCGACCAGCTGATTACCAAGTACCGCGAACGGGTTTTCGGCGTCGTTTACAACCTCACGGCGAACCGGGAAGACTCTTCGGATTTGACCCAGGACACGTTCATCAAGGCGTTCCAGTCGATCAATCGCTTCCAGGGAAATTGCTCGTTCTTCACGTGGCTTTACCGGATCGCGGTGAACACGACCCTTAGCCATCTGCGCAAGAATCGTTTGCGCAGTTTCTTTAGCCTGGAGAAGATCCAGGAGGACGGCGCGAGCGCGCAAGTGCTGGAGCAACTGACTGATAGGAAAGGGGCCGACCGGGATACGTATCTCCGTGAGCTACAGGAAAAATTGAACGAAGCGCTCCAAAAACTGTCTATCGCCCATCGAACCGTTATCACCCTTTTTGAAATTGATGGCCTCAGCCATGCGGAAATTGCCGAGATCATGGGCTGCTCGGAGGGCACCGTGCGTTCGCGCCTGCACTACGCCAAACAATTTCTCCAAGGTGAGCTGAGTCGCTACCTTCATTCCTGAACCTTAGAATGCTGAATCCGGATCAACGACCGAAAGTTTCCCTCGAGGACCTGCTGCGGCTCAAGCGGGCCGAGCGTCCGGCTCCTGAATTTTGGGCCACCTTCGAGAGCGAAATGCGCCAGAAGCAACTGGCCGCGCTCCTCGAGAAGCGTTCGTGGTGGCAGGGTCTGTCGCAGATGCTCGTCCGCCATGCCTACCTGCCCATCGGAGCCACCGCGGTCTTGGCGTTTACGTTGGTGTCGGTGAAATATTACGTTCCCGCGCAACCGAGCGCCGTCGAGTCCACCACGACGGCCAAGCCGCTCGCTGCAGTCAACCGCGCTGCCGTGCCTTCACCGGCTACCGTGACAACGGTGGCCGCGACGCAACGCGAAGCGCCGGCGCCGGCGCCGGCGGCCAGCACCTCGAGTGTATCGACAGGTACGGCTGACGATGCGGTTGCCGTGCCGGCCGCCTCCGAGCCCGCAGTTCAGGTCGCATCTGCGACGATGGACTCTCCCTCTTCTCGTTATATCGCCAACAATCTTGATAGTCTCGAGCGGACCGATCCGGAGTTGGTTCAATCCGTACTGGGCAACCGGCTCAGCGCGCCGGCGCGCGTCCAATCGGCCGCGCTCTTGACTGACGAGCTGGCGTCGGTGCCCACCGGCCCATCGCGACGCAGCCGACTGCTGGCCCATTATACCGACCATCCGATTACGCGGGAGCCAACGGCGCCCGAAATTGTTCGCGAGCGTCTGGCCCGCCGGCTGGGCGACACCGACATTTCCGACCGCATCAGCCGCATCGGCCTGAAGGGCGACCAGGTGTCCTTGGGCGTGACCCTGCGGCTCTGAGCGCCAACGGCGCACGTGATGAATTCGCCCCGCCCAGCCGGCGGGGTTTTTTGTTTTCGACCCGGGCGAGCGGATACACCCGCTAGGATTTCAGCGAACCGGTCATATCCTCCGGCCGCACCCAGGCGTCGAATTGCTCCGCGGTCAGGTGCCCGAGCTTGATCGCCGCCGCCTTGAGGGTCGTGTTTTCCTTGTGCGCTTTCTTGGCGATCTCGGCCGCCTTGGCGTAGCCGATGTGCGGATTCAATGCGGTGACGAGCATCAGGGAGTTTTCCAGGTGGCGCCGGATCACCGGCTCATTGGCCAGGATGCCATCGGCGCATTTCTCGCTGAAGGAGACGCACGCGTCGCCCAGCAGGCGGGCACTTTGCAGGACATTGGCGGCGATAACCGGCTTGAAGACGTTCAACTCGAAGTGACCGGTCGCGCCGCCGATCCCAACGGCGACATCGTTGCCCATCACCTGCGCGCAGACCATGGTCAGCGCCTCCGGCTGGGTGGGGTTCACCTTGCCCGGCATGATCGATGAGCCGGGCTCGTTGTCCGGGATGACGATTTCGCCGATGCCGGACCGCGGGCCGGAGCTGAGCATGCGAATGTCGTTCGCGATTTTCATCAGCGACACGGCCGATCGCTTGAGCGCGCCCGAGAGCTCCACCATGGCGTCGTGCGCCGCGAGGGCCTCGAACTTGTTGGGCGCCGTCACGAACGGCAGGCCAGTGAGGGCGGCGATCTTTTGCGCGACCAGCACGTCGTAGCCGGCGGGCGTGTTGAGCCCGGTGCCCACGGCCGTCCCGCCCAGCGCCAGCTCCCGCACCATGGCCAGGGCGTTCCGCAGGGCGCGCATGCCGTTGTCGATCTGCTGGACGTAGCCGCTGAACTCCTGCCCGAGGGTGAGTGGCGTGGCGTCCATGAAATGCGTGCGGCCGGTCTTGACGATAGCCGCGAAGGCCGCCGACCGCGCGGCCAGGCTGTCGCGCAGACGTTGCAGGCCCGGCAGCGTGACGCCCGACACCACTTGATAGGCCGCGATGTGCATGGCCGTGGGGAAGGTGTCGTTCGACGACTGCGACTTGTTCACGTCGTCGTTGGGATGCAGGACCTTTTTGGCGTCCGCGAGCTGGCCGCCCGCGAGGACGTGCGCCCGGTTGGCGATCACCTCGTTGGCGTTCATGTTGCTCTGCGTGCCGGAGCCGGTCTGCCAGATGACCAGCGGAAACTGGTCGTCGAGTTTTCCGGCGAGGATCTCGTCACAGACCCGGGCGATCAGGTCGCGCTTTTCCGCGGAGAGGACGCCCAATTCGTGGTTGGCCAGGGCCGCCGCCTTCTTGAGGACGCCGAAGGCGTGGATGATCTCGCGCGGCATACTGCCTTCCGGGCCGATGCGGAAGTTGTTGCGCGAGCGTTCGGTCTGGGCGCCCCAGTATTTGTCCGCGGGGACCCGCACTTCACCCATGGTGTCCGTCTCGATGCGAAAGCTCATGATGGTAGAAAGGAAAATCCGGGACAGGGCCGCCTGCAACCTGGAAGCCGCCCGGCGGCGCCGTATTACCGGAATCGGGCGGCCGCATTATCGGCGCTAAAGGATCTTCAACTTCGGCAGGTCCTGGACGTCGATGTATCCCGCCGGCCGCCCTTGTGCATCCAGCGCGATCAGGTCGGAGATCTTGTGCTGTTGGAACAGCTTCAACGCCTCGACGGCGAGCACGTCCATCGGCACGCTGCGGGGCTGGCGGGTCATGAACTGGGCCACGGGTCGCTTCAGGAAATCGGCCCCGCCAGTCAGCGCGGAGCGGCGGAAATCCCCGTCGGTGAAGATGCCGGTCATCAGTCCGGCGCCATCCACCAGCGCCACCGCCCCGGCCTTGGCCTTGGTCATCGCGAATATCGCCTCCTGCACTGTCGTGCCCGCTTCCGGGCGCACCGGGCAGCTGTCGCCGGTGCGCATGATGTCCTTCACCCGCAGCAGCAGGGTCATGCCCAGGGTCCCGGCCGGGTGATAGCGCGCGAAGTCCTCACGGGTGACGCCGCGCATTTCGAGCAGGACCATGGCGAGCGCATCGCCGAGCGCGAGCGCCGCCGTGGTGCTGGCGGTCGGGGCCAGTTCGAGCGGGCAGGCTTCGCGGGGCGCGCGGTAGACCAGCATGTAATCCGCGCCGCGTGCGAGCTCGCTTTCGGCCGCGCCGGTGAGCGCGACGGTTTTCAGCCCGAATTTCTCAAACAGCGGCAGCAGCCGAAGCATTTCCTCGCTCGCCCCGCCGTTGCTGAGCAGGATCGCGAGGTCGCCGGCGGCGCACAGGCCGAGGTCGCCGTGCAGCGCCTGCGTCGGATCGAGAAAGCAGGCCGGCACGCCCGTGCTGTTGAAAGTGCCGGCAAGTTTCTGGGCGACGTGGGCGTTTTTCCCGACGCCGGACAGGATCAGCTTGTGCCCGCCGGCGACCGCGGCCTCGACCGCGCGCACCACCGCGACAAAGTCCTCCGACAGGACCGCGGCCGTGGCCTCGATCGCCTCGCGCTCGATGGCGAGACACTGGCGGGCCTTGGCAAGGATACTGGCGGCATCGAGGGGCATCAAATACTTGTGTTGGCTCGGGGCTCGGGCAAACGTAGCCGGCGCCTCCCCCCGTTCAATTCATTTCCGGCCGTGCTCCGTCTCTCCACGAATTTCCTTTCCCGCCTGACTCTCGGGCTTGGGCTGGTGGCGTTGTTCCTGGCCGGCTGCAGCGAAAACGAGCGCCTCTCCTACGCCAATGAAACCGACGAGCCGGCCTATCGCGAAGGCACGGCCTTGCTGAAGGCCGGCCGCAAGCAGGAGGCGTTGAATGCGTTTCTCAAGGTCATCGCCAAACGTGGGGACGACGCGCCCGAGTCGCACCTGGAGGCGGGACTCCTGTACCTCCAGCACATCAACGACCCGCTTTCCGCCATCTACCATTTCAAAAAATACCTCATGCTGCGGCCCAACAGCGCCCAGGCGCCGCTCGTGCGCCAACGAATCGATGCCGCCACGCGGGAATTCGCACGCACGCTGCCGGCCCAGCCGCTTGAGAACCAGCTGCAGCGCGTCGATCTCGTTGCCACCCTCGATCGCCTCAAGCAGGAGAACGAGTCGTTGAAGCGCGAACTGGCGGACCTCAAGGCCAGCCGCGGCCTCGCCCCCGGGACCGCGAGTGAGGCGTCCGCAGAAGAACCCTCCGCGGGAACCGGCGCCATGTTCAACCTCCCGACCGACTCCATTCCCGTTGTCCACACTCGTGCCCCGGCCGCGGCGACCTCGCGCCCTCCGGTGACGCCGCCGCGCGAGGTGACGCCGTTGCGCACGGCGCCGGCAACCGCCCCGGCCGCCGCGCCGGCGGCCGGTCGCCGGCATGTCGTCCAGCCCGGTGACACGCTTTCGAAGATCGCGCTGCGGTACTACAACAATCGCGCGAAGTGGCGCGACATTTACGAGGCCAATCGCGACGTGATGAAGAATGAGTCCGACCTCAAGGTCGGAGTGGCCCTGAAGATTCCCTGATCAGGCGCCGGCAAGAGCCTGTTCGAGATCGGCGACAAGGTCGCCGGGATCCTCGAGACCGACGGACAGCCGGAGCATATCGGCGGGCGCCGGGCTGCCGGCTCCTTCGACACTGGCGCGGTGCTCGAGGAGGCTTTCCACACCACCGAGCGACGTCGCGCGTTTCCACAGGCGCACCCGGGCCGCGGTCGCAATGGCCGCGGCTTCGCCGCCGCGGACGCGAATCGACAGCATGCCGCCGAAACCACCGCGCATTTGTTTTGCGGCGATGGCGTGGCCGGCGGCCGACTGCAGTCCTGGGTAAAGCACGGCCGAGATGCGCGGGTGAGCGGCGAGGCGTTCGGCCACGAGTTGGGCCGAGCGGCACTGGCGATCCACGCGCACATACAAGGTGCGCAGGCCGCGGACGAGCAGCCAGGCCTCGAACGTGCCGAGAATGGCGCCGATGTTCTTCCGGACGGCCTTGAGGCGGGCCCAGAACTCGTCGTCCCGGGCCGTGACCAGCGCCCCGGCGACCACGTCGGAGTGGCCGTTGAGATACTTGGTGGCCGAATGCATGACGAGGTCAGCACCCAACGCGATGGGCTGGGTGAGCACCGGCGTGGCTACTGTCGAGTCGACCGCCAGCCGCGCGCCGGCCGCGTGCGCGATGCCCGCCGCGGCGGCGATGTCGGTAATCGTCCAAAGCGGGTTGGCGGGCGTCTCGATCCAGACCAACTTCGTTCGGCCGGGCTGGATGGCGCGGGCCAGGGCGGCGAGATCGGAGGTCTCGACGAAATCCACCTGCAGGCCCCACTCGGTCGCATGGCCCAGCAGCCAATGGCGCAGGCCCCAGTACATCACCCTGGGCGCGACGACGTGGTCGCCGGGTTTCAGGGCGAGGAACACCGCGGTCGCGGCGGCCATTCCAGCGCTGAAGACGGCCGCGGCGGCGCCGCGTTCGAGATGGGTCAGCAGCGCCTCGGCCTGGTCGAACGTCGGATTGTCGGAGCGCGCATAAATCCGACCCGAGCGGTACTGGTTGTCGTCGTCGCGCAGGTACGTGGTCGCCGGCTGCAACGGCGGCGAGATGGCGCGCGTGGTCTCGTCGATCCAGCCGAGTGCCTGCGCGGCGGCGCTTTCGGGTTTGGTCTCGTCCGGTTTCACAGCGCCCCAATGGCTTCGTCGAGCACGGCGAGCACGAAGTCCGCATCGGCCGTCGTGATGATCATCGGCGGGGCGAAGCGGATCGTCTGGCCCCAGAGCCCGCCCTTGCCGAGCAGCAAGCCGAGTTCGCGGGCATTCTCGACGACCTGGGCGCACTCTTCCTTGCCCGGCGCCTTGGTCGCGCGATCCTTCACGAACTCAAGTCCGAGCAGGAGGCCGCGGCCGCGGATGTCGCCGATCACCTTGTATTTCTCCTTGAGCCGGTTGAAGCCGGCGAGGAGGTGCGTGCCGAGCTTGAGGCAGTTGGCCTGGAGGTTCTCGCGCTCGATGACCTCCAGCACGGCCTTGCCGGTCGCGCAGACCACGGGATTGCCGCCAAACGTGTTGAAATGCGTCTTCTGCGCGAGCAGGGCTGCGATCTTCGGGGTGGTAACGACGGCGCCGAGGGGGGCGCCGTTGCCGATGCCCTTGGCCATCGTGACGATGTCGGGAATCACGCCCTGGGTTTCGAAGCCCCAGAAATGCGTGCCGGTCCGCCCGAAACCGGTCTGCACCTCGTCGGCGATGCACACGCCCCCCGCGGCGCGAACGTGTTCGTACACGTGTTTCAGGTAGCCGGCCGGGAACTCGACAAAGCCGCCCACGCCCTGGATCGATTCGGCGATGAACCCGGCGATGCGCCCCGGCGTGGTGTAATCGATGACCTGCTTGACGTCGTCGGCGTATTTGCGCCCGGCTTCCGCATCGTCGTAGCCGAAAAGCCCGCGATAGGGATAGGGCGCGACCGCGTGGTGGAAGCCAAAACTGTGCGGGACATTGAACTTCCAGTTGCTGTTCGCCGTCACGCCCATGCCGGAGGCGTTGCCCCCGTGGTAGGCGTTGCGCAGCGCAATGACGTCATAGTTGCCGGTGGCGAGTCGTGCCATCAGCAGCGCCAGGTCATTGGCCTCGGAGCCGGAGTTGACGAAATAGCAGCACTTGAGGTCGCCCGGAAGCTTCGAGGCGAGCTTCTCGGCGAACTGGGCGATATTGGGGTGGAGGTAGAGCGTGGTGGCGTGCTGAAGCATCTCGTTCTGCCGGTTGGCGGCGGCCACAACGTGCGGATGGCAGTGCCCGACGCTCACGGTGACGATACCGCCGAGCCCGTCGAGGTAACGCTTCCCAGTGTGATCCCACACGAACTGCATCTTCCCCTCGACGATCATGATCGGCTGCTTGTAATAGAGCAGGATGGCGGGGTTGAGGTACTGTTTGCGCAGCGCGAGCACCTCTTCGGCGGACGGGCCGATATAAGGGGCGGGCTGGTGGCTGCACGGGGGGAGCGGGATCGGTTTCATGAATGAAGGCTTGGGACGAGATAAGGAGGACGAAAGAGCGCCGCCGGGGGTACAGACGAATGGAGCGGAACGTTTGCCTGCTTGTCACACTTCACTCGTCCCATGTCACTTTCAAGCGTTTGGCGCGATCTTGCGCAGCGCGAGGTAAACGCCGAAGCCGAGCGCAAACCCGACAAACCAGGCGTAATTGTAGAGGCCAAGCAGGAACGGCGACATGCCCTGGCCGTCGATCAGGTGCACCTGCGCGAGAAATCCCGGCAGCGACGGCAGGACGGCGACGAGCAGGGCGATCAGAGCCACAGTGCTGAAGCCATTCGTGTAACTGTATTCGCCCTGGGGATTGTAGAGCCCGAGGACATTGAGCCAGCGCCGGCGGTGCACGAAATAATCGGCGATCATGATGCCGCCGATCGGACCGAGGAGCGCGCTGTAGGCGATCAGCCAGATGAAGATGTAGCCGGTCGGATCGGCCACGAGTTTCCACGGCATCATGACGATGCCGACGATGCCGGTGATGAAACCGCCGATCCGGAACGAGATTCGTTTGGGCGCAAGGTGGGCGAAGTCGTTGGCCGGGCTCACGACATTGGCGGCGATGTTGGTGGCCAGCGTGGCGACGCAGAGCGCCGCCATGGCGACGACAAGCACGACCGGGTTCTTGAAGCGGGTCAGCACGTCGACCGGATCCCAGATGGTTTGTCCGTAGATGATCGTCGTGGCCGAGGTGACGGCGACACCGATGAACGAGTAGAGCGCCATTGTGAGCGGCAGGCCGAGGGCCTGGCCGAGCAGCTGGTCGCGCTGCTTGTGTGCATAGCGGGAAAAGTCGGGGATGTTGAGGGAGAGCGTGGCCCAAAAGCCGATCATGCCGGTGAGCGCCGGGAAGAAGAAGCCCCAGAACTGCCCGGCCTTCGGCTGGCCGGCATCGAAGGCCGACGGTTGCGATAGGATCGGCCCGAATCCACCCGCGGCGCGCCATGCCCACCACAGCAACAGCAGCCCGAGCGCGAGCAGGAGCGGCGCCTTGATGTTCAGCAGGAGCCGGATCGAGTCGATGCCCTTGTAGATGACGGCCATGTTGACGCCCCAGAACAGGAGGAAGCAGGCGAACTCCGGTGCGGTGATGCCAAACGCGCCCGAGCCGGCGGCGGCCGCGAAGCCGGGGAAAAAGACAACGAGGATCTTGTAGATGGCCTCGCCGCCGATGTAGGTCTGGATGCCAAACCAGCCGCACGCGACAAAGGCGCGCATCAGCGCCGGGATGTTGGCGCCGGCGGTGCCAAACGAGGCGCGGCAGAACACGGGGAAGGGGATGCCGTATTTGGTGCCCGCGTGGGCGTTGAGCACCATCGGGATGAGCACGATCAGGTTGCCGAGGAAGATCGTCAACACGGCCTGCGACCAGTTCATGCCGCCGCCGATCAGCGACGACGCGAGCATGTACGTCGGGATGCACGCCGACATCGAGATCCACAGCGCGGCAAAACTCAGCACGCCCCACTTCCGGCCGCTGGCCGGCACGGGCGCGATGTCGGCATTGTAGAGCCGCGAATGCTGGATGACCGAGAGGTCGAGTTCGACGTCGGGGGCGTTTTCGAGCAGGCCGGGGTCGGAGGACATGGTCTAGGAAGCCTCAAACGCCAATAGCCGAACTCCAGCGAACTCCCAATGCGCAATTTTTTGCGGCGCGACGGCGGTTGGCGCGGGCGGGTTGGTGGACGGGAGATTCAAGAGGTGAGGGAAAACCGAGCCGGTTACCGGGGACGGGATTTAGAAATGGCTGGGAGTCCGCCGCAGGAACTGCCCGCGGCCCAGCGTGCCGCAGAACTTCCCATTCCGCGCCGCGACCTGGCCACGGACGGTTACGACGCTGGCGCGGCCTTCGAGTGGCCAGCCTTCGAATGCGCTGTAGTCGACGTTCATGTGCTGGGTTTTCACGGAAATCGTACCGCGATAACCGGGATCGAAGACCACCAGGTCGGCGTCGGCGCCCAGCTGGATGGCGCCCTTGCGCGGGAAGAGGTCGAAGAGCTTCGCCACCTGCGTGCTGGCGACATTCACGAAGGTATGCAGGTCGATCCGGCCGGCCTTCACGCCATGGGTGTACAGCAGGTTGACGCGCTCCTCGAGCGAGGGAATGCCATTGGGAATCTTGGTGAAGTCGTCCCGGCCCATCGGCTTTTGCTTTTGGAAATCGAACGGCGCATGGTCCGTCGCGACTGTCTGGATAAGACCGTCGCGCAGGCCGTGCCACAGGACGGCTTGGTTGCGGACGTCGCGCAGCGGCGGCGACATGACGTACTTGGCGCCCTCGAAGCCGGGCTTTTCCGCGTAAGTCTTGTCGAGCGTAAGGTACTGGATGAGCGTCTCGATGGCCACGCGCACGCCGCGGCGGCGCGCGGCGATCGCCTCGTCCAGCGCTTCCCGGCAGCTCAGGTGCACGATGTAGGTTGCGGCGCCCGTCAGCTCCGCAAAGGTCATCAGGTGGTGCACGCCCTCGGCTTCGACGGCGGGGGGCCGGCTCTCGTGGTGCTGCCCGGGGTCGGTTTTGCCGGCCGCGAGGAGTTCCCTGCAGCGCTCGGCGACCAGCGTCTCATTCTCGCAATGCGCGGTGACGATGACGCCGAGTTCGCGGGCCAGCTTCAGCGTCCGGTAGAGTTCGGTGTCGTCGATCCCGAACGCGCCCTTGTAGGCGAGGAAGATCTTGAACGAGGCGATGCCGCGCCGGACGATCTCGCGCAGCTGCGCGTCGGTGCCGGCGTCGAATTTCGTCACGCCCATGTGAAACGTGAAATCGCAGGCGCTTTTGCCCACCGCCTGGCTCATCCAGAGCTCGAAGCTCTTTAGCGCATCATCCGCGCGGGCCGGGCAGCACATCTCGATGAGCGTCGTCGTGCCGCCGACCAGCGCCGCCTGCGAGCCGGTCTCGTAGGTGTCCTTGGAAAACGTGCCCATGAACGGCAGGTAGATGTGCACGTGCGGGTCGATGAATCCCGGGAAGACGTACTGGCCGGCGGCGTCGATCACCTCGCAGCCGGCGGGCGCCGCGAGGTTCCGGTCGATCCGCGTGATCGTCTCGCCCTCGCAGTAGATGTCGGCGACGTACCGGGAGTCGGCCGTGACGATTTCACCGTTCTTGATGAGAAGTGACATGTTGTATGTGACGAGTGACGTGTGACCAGTGACAAGTCAGACCGAAGCGGAAAGCTTTCGCCGGAGTCCGTTAAGCATGCGTCGGAGGTCGCCGAGAAGCTCTTGGCAGGGAGCTGCCTGTGCTTCGGTCGCAAATCCCAATTCGACCGAGAGTTGGAGCTGAGTATCCAGTTCGGCCACTGAGCCTTCGGCGTGAGAGAGAAACAGAATGAATTCTCCAGTTGTGTGGCGCGCTTGGCCTTCCGCAATGTTCGAGGAGATGGAGACAGCGGCACGGCGCATCTGTGCGATCAGGCCGAATCGTTCGTCCGCCGGAAAGGTTTTGGTGAGTGCGTAGACTAATTTCGCAACGGCAAGTCCCTTCTGCCACACGACCAAGTCTCGGTAGCCCTCGGCTTTGGGATTTTCGAACTTCAGTGCCTTCATCTCGTCACAATTCACTTGTCACATGTCACGCGAGCTTTCCGCTATTTCTTCCAGACATCTGCGACGTCGCCGCCGAACCAGCGCGACGAAACGACCTTTTGCCGGGTGTAGAACTGGATGCTCTCCTTGCCCTGGATGTGGAGGTCCCCGTAGAAGGAATCGTCCCAGCCAGTGAAGGGGAACATGGCCATCGTGGCGGGCACCCCGACATTGACGCCGACCATGCCGGCCTTCACGCGCATCGTGAACTCACGGGCGGCGCGGCCGCTGTTGGTGAAGATGGCGGCGCCATTGCCATAGGCGGAGCGGTTGGCCTGCTCGATCGCGGCGTCGAGGTCATCCATGCGCATCACGTTCAGTACCGGCCCGAAAACCTCCTCCCGCGCGATGGTCATGTTGTTCTGGACGTGGTCGACAACCGTCGCGCCGACATAGAATCCCTGCGGCGCGTCGGCAACCTTCACGTCCCGGCCGTCGGCGATCACCTTGGCGCCCTCTTTTTCGCCGCTGGCGACCAGGCTGAGCACGCGATCGCGGTGGGCGGCGGTGATGACGGGCCCCATGTCGGGCTGCGCCGGCCGGTCGGTCGGACCCACCTTGATCGCGCGGGCGGCCCGCACCAGCTCGGGCAGCACGCGGTCCGCCGCGGCGCCGACGGTGAGCGCGGTCGATCCGGCCATGCAGCGTTCGCCGGCACACCCGAAGGCGGCCGTGGCGAGGTTCTCGACCGTTTTGCCGACGTCGGCGTCGGGCATGACGACGATGTAGTTCTTCGCGCCGCCGTTGGCCTGGACGCGCTTGCCGTGCTTGGTGCCGGTTTCCCAGATGTACTTCGCGATCGGCGTCGAGCCGACGAACGAGACCGCCTTCACCTGGGGATGCGTGAGCAGGGCGTCGACGGCGGCCCGCCCGCCATGGACAATGTTGAACACGCCCTTCGGGCATCCGGCCTGCTCCATGAGTCGGCCCAGGAAGACGGCGCTGAGCGGCACCTTTTCGCTCGGCTTGAGGACGAAGGTGTTTCCGCACGCGATGGCCGTCGGAAACATCCACAGCGGAACCATCAACGGGAAGTTGAACGGCGTGATGCCGGCGCACACGCCGAGCGGCGTGTTGATGGCCTCGCAGTCGACGCCGCGGGCGATGTCCTTGAGCGAGTCGCCGAAGAGCAAAGTCGGGATGCCGCAGGCGTACTCGATGTTTTCCAGCCCGCGGAAGACCGAGCCGCGCGCCTCGGCATGGGTCTTGCCGTGTTCGCGGGAGACGGTGCGGCAAAGTTCGTCGAAGTTCTGCTCGACCAGCTGCCGCAGCTTGAAGAACACCCGCGCCCGCTCGACCGGTGGCGTATCGCGCCAGGCCGGAAAGGCCGCGGCCGCGGCCGCGACGGCGGCGTTCACTTCGTCGGCGCCGCCCGCGGGACACTCGGCGATGACTTCACCGCTGGAAGGATTGTAGACCGGCGTGCCACCATTGCGGTCCAGCCAGGCGCCGCCGATAAAATCTGGGCAGGAGGTGAGTTTCGCAGACATAAGGGTGTTTAGAGGTGAAGGCCGGTGGACGGTTTCCAGTCCTTGTCCTTCACCTCCACCAGATAGGTGTCGCAAGCAACGGGCGAAAGGCTCTCAACCCGATGGGTGACGGCCGGTTCCCAGCCGACATCGCCAGCGGGGGAATCCAGGATCTCCTCTTTGCCTTCCGGAGTGGTGACACGGAATTTTGCCGGCTGGATCTGGATGTACGCGTGCGGCGGGTGCGTATGCATGCCGAAACCGCAGAGGTTCTTCCCGGTCGCGGTGTGATAATGGATAATGCGGACCCGGTCGTTTTCAAAAACGACCTTCGAGTAGTCCGTGTCCGGCGGGTTTGCGGGTGCTTCCGTGGCGGCGAGGCGCGCGGCCGCGAGCACCAGCACGAAGCAGATGATGGTAATTCTCATGGGTGCGGCGGAATCGGCGACATTTCGCCGCGGGCGAGTTTCGCCTGGTACTCGGACCACGTCAGCGGGGCCAGGCCGTTGTTCACGACGGTCATCTCGATGCACTCATCGACCGGGCAGACCAGCGAGCAGAGGTTGCAGCCGACGCAGTCGGCCTCGCGGACGACGGGCACGGGCTTGTGCGGGACCCGCCCGGGGCCGAGGCCGATCGCGAGCTCGTCGGGATTGACCAGGTCGATGCACTGGTGGGCGCCGTCCTCGCAGGCGATGTAGCAGAGGTTGCAGCCGATGCACTTGTCGTAATCGATGCGGGCGACGCGCTGGAAATGGAGGTCGAGGTTCTCCCACTTCTCGAGGGACGGGACGGCACGGCCGCGCAAGTCCGCGAGGGAGGGGAGACCCTTGGCGTCGAGGTAGGCGTTCAGGCCGTCGGCAAGATCCTCCACGATGCGGAAGCCATAATGCATGATCGCCGTGCAGACCTGGAGCGACGTCGCGCCGAGCGCGATAAACTCGGCGGCGTCGCGCCAGGTGGCAATGCCGCCGATGCCGGAGATGGGCAGGCCGACCGCGGGATCGGCCGCGCAGGCGTGCACCATGTTCAATGCGATCGGCTTCACCGCCGGGCCGCAATAGCCGCCGTGCGAACTCAGGCGGCCCACGGTCGGCTCAGGCACGAAGGTGTCGAGGTTGACGTTGGTGATCGAATTGATCGTGTTGATGAGCGAGATGGCGTTGGCGCCGGCGCGCTTCGCCGCGCGGGCGGCGGCGGTGACATCGGTGATGTTCGGCGTCAGCTTGACGATGACGGGGATGGTCGCGGCCTCCATGACCCAGCTGGTGATCTTCTCCGCGACGGCCGGCTGCTGGCCGACGGCGGAGCCCATGCCGCGCTCGCACATGCCGTGCGGGCAGCCGTAGTTCAGCTCGATGCCATCGGCCCCGGCATCGGCGGCGCGCTTGACGTAGTCGTGCCACTCCGCGCGCGTTTCGACCATGAGGGAGGCGATGACGGCGTGGTGCGGCCAGCGCCGCTTGACCTCGGCGATCTCGCGGAAATTGGTCTCGGGCGCCCGGTCGGAGATGAGCTCGATGTTGTTGAGCCCAATCAGGCGGTTTGGACCGTGATTGAGCGCCGAGTAACGCGAGGCGACGTTGACGATCGGCGTGCCGATGGTCTTCCAGACGACACCGCCCCAGCCGGCTTCGAATGCGCGGTGCGCCTGGTAGGCGGTGTTGGCCGGCGGGCCGGAGGCGACCCAGAACGGATTCGGGGATTTGATGCCGGCGAGGTTGCAGGAGAGATCGGCCATGGAGGGAGTCTTTGAACCGCTAATCTTCGCTTATCATCACCCATGGCGGACGGGGCCGGGGAATAGGCGGGAGATCAGCGAAGATTAGCGGTTGGTGGATTTGGTCAGCGCGGCTTCGAGTTCGTGGGCCCGGATCGGTTGCAGCAGCCCGGAGCCCGTTGCGCCACCCTTGGCGCCAAGGCGCGAGGGCTGGGGCGGCAGCGGCACCGGCTCGTGCATGAGGAAGCGATGGATGCCATGCGCCGCCTTCTTGCCTTCGCCGACGGCGTTGACGACTTCGCGGCCGCCATTGCCGCAGTCGCCGCCGACGAAGATGTGGGCCAGGTTGGTCTGGCCGGTGAGGGCATCGTGTGCGATGACACCGCGGTCGTCGATCTGCAGCCGCGGAAAGAGTTCGCGGAGCAACTGGACCTGTTTTTCCTGGCCGACCGCCTTCAGGACCAGTTCGCACGGCTCGACCCACTCGGAATTGGGCACCGCCTCGACCCGGCCATCGAGCACGCGCGTGCGCACGAGTCGGAGGCCGCTGACATGGCCGTTCGTCTCGACCACGCCGACCGGGGCCACGTTGAACAGGAACTCGGCGCCGTCGTGCTTGGCATGCTCGTACTCGAAATCGTAGGCCGACATGTTCTCCTCGCCCCGCCGGTAGACGATAAAGGCCCGCTCGGCGCCGAGGCGCTTGGACTGGGTCACGGCATCGATCGCGGTATTGCCGCAGCCGATGACCGCGACGGTCCGGCCGACCGGGACCTTTTCCAGGGGCTCCGTGTGAATCTGGGCAATGAACTCGAGCGCGTCGCGCACCTCGGGCAGGCTCTCGCCCGGGATCCGCAGGCGCGTGGCCGCACCGAGACCGACGCCGACGAAGATCGCCTGAAAATCGCGTTCGAGGTCGGCGACCTTCACGTCGGTGCCGACCTTCACGCCGCAGCGGAGTTCGACCCCGAGCGACTCGACCAGGCGGACTTCCGCCAAACTGACCTGCGGCTTCATCTTGTAATAGGCGATGCCGTGGGTGTTGAGGCCTCCCGGCTGGCGCTGCTTCTCGAAGATCGTCACCGCATGCCCGAGCCGCGCGAGCTCGGCGGCGCAGCCCAGGCCGGCGGGTCCGGCGCCTATGACGGCGATCTTCTTGCCGGACTTGGAGGCGGGAATGGGTGGCAGGACCTGGAGGCCGCGTTCGCTGACGTAATCGGTGGCGTACCGCTGGAGCCGCCCGATCTGGATGGGCTGTTCGTCGCGGTCATCGAGCACACAGGCGCCTTCGCACAGCACCGACGTCGGGCACACGCGCGCGCAGGAGGCTCCGAGGATATTCGCAGTCAGGATCGTCTTCGCGGCGGCGGCCGGGCTGCCGCCGGCGATCTTCCTGATGAACGCCGGAATATCGATGCCCGTGGGGCACGCCATGATGCACGGGGCGTCGAAACAGTAGAGGCAGCGGCTCGCCTCCACGAGCGCCTCCTGCGGGCGCAGGGGCGGCTTCACATCGGCGAATTTCGCGGCCAGCTGGTCGGCGGGCAGCAACGGTGAAAGAGGCATGGCGGAGGCGTGGAGCGCGATATCGCCCGAAAGCTACAGCACGAGGGACGGCGTGGCGGGCCGATTTTTCCCCGGGCCGCGATGCGGGCGCCAGCAGGGAAGGAGGGTTGGCTTATTGGTGGGTTGAATACTGCGGGGCGGGTCCTAGTTTCCAAGCCGAAAGCAGGCCGGTAACCGGCCACCAACCGGAGAACCACCGCCATGCCGCTCGACCCCCAACGCACCGTCGCCGAACTCAAGGACCTCCGCCGGCTCACCGCCGACGAAAACGGCGCGCAGCGCGTGGCGTTCACGCCGGTGTGGGTGCAGGCGCGGCAATGGCTGCGCGCCAAGCTCGCCACGCTGCCGGTCGAAGTGCACACGGATGCGGCGGGCAACCTGTGGGCCACGCTGCGCGGCGCCAGCCCGAAGGCCCTGCTCATCGGCGGCCACATGGATTCGGTGCCCAACGGAGGCTGGCTCGATGGCTGCCTGAACGTCATGGCCGGCGTCGAGATCCTGCGCCGGATCAACGAGCAATTCGCCGGCCAGCCGCCCGTGACGGTGCGACTCGTCGACTGGGCCGACGAAGAAGGCGCGCGGTTCGGCAAGAGCCTCTTCGGCTCGTCCGCGTGTTCGGGTTCGCTCAACATGGAGGAGGCGCGCGGGCTGCGCGACAAGCAGGGGATCGCGCTTCCCGAGGCCTTGCGGGCCGTCGGCATCGATTTCGAGAAAGTGAAGGACAGCGGCGTGGAATTGAAGCAGGCGGCGGCCTACCTCGAGCTGCACATCGAACAAGGACCGGTCCTGCTCGACCTGGGGCTCCCGCTTGGCGCCGTGCTCGGCACGTTTGGCGTCGAGCGGCACGCGATCACGTTCCGCGGCCAGGCGGCGCACTCGGGGAGCACGCCGATGAACCGGCGCAAGGATGCGTTCCTCGCCGCCGCCCGACTTGGCCAGGAAATCTACCGCATCGCCGAATGGAGCAAGACCGGCGTCTGCACGATCGGTTCGTGCACCACGAAACCCGGTATCGTGACCAGCGTGGTCGAGGAGTGCCGGGTCACGCTCGACCAGCGCCACCTCGACGCCACCGCGCTCGCGGGAATGCTGAAGGATGCGCAGGAGGCGAGCCAGCGGTTTGCCCAGGACGGGAACGTCTCGGTCGGGTGGGAGCGGCTCTGGCGGATCGAGCCGCGGCCATTTGCGCCGGCGCTGATCGAGCTATGCGATGCGGCGATCAAGGAGACCGTCGGTCGCTCGCACCGGCTGCCGTCCGGACCCTTGCACGACGCCGCCGAGGCCTGCGGCGCGGGCATCCCGACCGTGATGATGTTTGTCCAGAGCCTGCACGGCATCAGCCACAACAAGATCGAGGACACCAGGGAGGAACACCTCGAGCAGAGCGTGGTGGCCTTCGATCGCCTGGCGAGCAAGGCGATGGAGTGGGTGGCGCAGGGCGGGCATTGAGCCGTCCATCGAGGTGGAACGCGCTGACCGCAGCGCGTTTTTTGGGGAAAGAAGCGCGTTGAGGTCAACGCGCTCCACCAAATTCAATGGCACCCGATGGAATACCCCCAACGGCTGCACCACGACACACCCGCCTGGGTGCCAAGTAGAGCGTTGTTCCATGTTCGAATTCGGCTTCGGAATGGGACGTCGACCACCCTGACCGAAAGTAGATTGGCGGGCGAATTACTCTTCGCAGCACAACGATATCACGAAATTGGACACTGGTGGTGCGAACTCTTCTTGTTGATGCCCGATCACGTTCATGCGCTGCTCCGGTTCCCGCGCGATCCGGGAATGGCCGGAATAATTGGGAACTGGAAGCGTGGAACGGCACGATTCCAAGGGATCCAGTGGCAGGAGAACTTCTTTGATCACCGGCTGCGGCATAAGGCAGAGGCCGATGAGAAGTGGCAATATATTCGAAACAATCCGGTCATGCAGGGGCTTTGCGATCACCAAGATAATTGGCCCCATTGGTGGAGCGGTTCGCTCGGTGGAACGCGCTGACCGCAGCGCGTTTTTGGGGGAAAGAAGCGCGTTGAGGTCAACGCGCTCCACCTCAAACCAACGTCGCGCGCAGCGCGCGGACCTCGGCGAGCAACTCGCGTGCGGCCGCGATCGCGTCGTCCGCAGGGGATTCCCCGCGGGGTGGGGGCACCCCGCCTCCAGGTGCCGGCGCGACCGGGTCGTGATGATCATCGGGGTCGCCGAGGCCCGCCTGCCGGAACCGCCGCAGCCGCTCGAGGACCAAGTCGCGGATTTCGGTCGCATTCGTGACGCTGTGGAAGAGGCCGAGATGCATGTCCTCCTGGTTGTGCGCCCGCCGTTCGAAATCGCTGCCCGCGCCGCCGGCCGACTGGACGTGCACATCGGACAGCCCGAGGAGCCGTTGCACCGGCCCCTGCGACACGACCACCTGCTGGATGTTGGCGAAGCTCATGGTGGACTCGTTGACCTTCCAAATGCCGAAGCGGATCCGCAGGCTGCGGTCGGTCACCATGTACCAGCGCATCTCGTAATCGAGCCGCACGACCAGGTAGGTGAACGGCAGCTGCGCAAGATAAGCGACGATACCGGCGATCTTCAGGAACCAGATCACGGGGAAGGCCCACGGCGGCAGCCAGAGGGCGATCTGCACCAGCATGATCTTCAGGCCCATCAGGCCGTTGACGTGCACCCGGGCCTTCTTCCTGGGTGCCTCGCCGGGCTTGGCCGGCGCCGTGGACACGTCGTCTTTAGGCGCCATCTCGTTCTGGGCATCGGCACCGAACTTCTTCACGTATTCCTCAAAATCCTTCTTATTTCTGGGCAATGCGACGGCGCCCGGCTGCTGGCGGCGGGTGCGGGCCTCCTGTTCGACCTGGATGAAGATCGCCACCCAAAAGATGATGCCGGCGAGCGCAAGGGCCTGCGCGAAGCCCCAGCGGACCAGCCGCAGGTTGTAGTAGTTCCGACCCGCGCGAAAGACGCGCAGTGATGCCGGGTCGCCATGCGGTGGTTGGGGTTGCGCGGGCACGCGCAGCCACTGGAGCAGGATTTCGGCGCAGCGTTGCAGCATCGCTTCAGGTCGGGCCGCGCCGCGCCAGCTCCTCGCGCACCGCCCGGAGTTCGCCGGCCACCTCGCGCAGCGCGGCGGCGAGCTCGCCGTTGGCGCCGGCGGAAGCGGGCGGGGCCGGAGTCGCCGCGGGCACCGGGTGGTCCTTCACCCCGCGCATTTTCAAATACAGAAAATCGCGGAGAGCCTCGAACTCCTTCAGGCCCTCGATGGTCATCTCGGCCGAGCTGCTGCCGGAGGCAGTCTGCACGAGGATGCGGGCGAGCCCGAGCCAGCGCTCGACGACATTCGAGCGGAGGTGGATGTCCTGGATGCGCGCGTAGTTGATGATGATCTGCCGGCGGAAGAGGATGCCCCAGCTCATCGAGATGCCCTCGTCGGTGAACTTGTACCGCATGGTGTGGTAGCGGAAATAGAGATAGGTGCCGAGAATCGGAAACAGCGGCGGAATAACCAGGGCGCTCAGCAGGTAATAGGTCAGCAGCGACTTGTCCGGGCGCTCCAGGGCGAGAATGGCCGCATCGGCGGGGGCGGGGTTCACAAGCGCAAGGGATGGCGCAGATTCGCCCGCGGCACAATACCGGAAGGGGAACGGCGTGATCTCCGAATTTCGCCAAAACGAAGGCGGGGTTCGGAGACCCCGCCCTACAGCACCGGCTTCAGCCCGCGTACTCCGCCCAGCTCGAGCTGGTTTCGGTCACCCGCACGCGTTCCACCCGGACGCCGGCCGGGACAGCGTAGGCGCCGGAGCGCGCGGCGAGGTCGAGCGTGCGGGCGAGTTCGTCGAAAATCGTCTTCGCCATCACCTCGGTGGTCGGGTCCTGGCCGGGAAACGTGACGACTCGCTCGCCGTGCTTTTCCTTGTAGAAGGCCAGATTGGGGTCGCGACTGTTCAACGCCAGGGCATGGTCCCACGTGTCCAGGAACGCCTCCAACGCGAGTTTCACGGCCTTGAAATCGCACACCATGTCGTTGGCGTCGAGGCCCCCGGCGGCGAGCACCACCTCGATGCGCCGGCTGTGGCCGTGGGGGAAGCGGCACTTGCCCGGGTGTTTCGACAGGATGTGCCCGCTCTCGATTTCGAAGACCTTGCCGATGCGATAGGGCATGCGGGTTCAGACCGTCTTGGAGAAGCCCGTCGGGCGCTTGGCCAGGTGGGCATCGAAGCGCATGGCGATGATGCGCAGGAAAAGCCGGCCGAGCTCCGTGATCGCCACCCGGCCCGGCTGCCGGGTGACCAGGCCGTCGGCCTCGAGGTCCGCCAGCGACGCGAGCTCGTTCGCGTAGGTCGCGGCGAAGTCGAGCCCGAGGCGTTGCGACAGGCCGGCGAAGTCGAGCCCGCGGGCGCACATAAGATCGGAGATGATCACGCGCCGCCGGCGGTCGTCGTCGGTGAGCACGTACCCGCGCTCGATCGGCATCCGGCCGGCCTCGACCGCGGCGACGTAGTCCGGCAGTTCCTTGTGGTTCTGACGGAAGGCGCCGTCGGTCTCGGAGATCGACGACATGCCGAACCCGTAGAGCGAGGCGCCGGCCCGGGTGGTGTAGCCCTGGAAATTGCGGTGCAGCGTGCCGTCGTTGAAGGCCACCGCGAGTTCGTCGTCGGGCCGCGCGAAATGGTCCATGCCGATCTGCACGTAGCCGGCGGCGGTGAGCTTGGTGACCGCGGTCATCAGCATCGTGAGCTTGTCGGCGGTGGTGGGCAGCTGCTGGCGCGTCTCGAAGATCTTCTGCGCGGGCTTGATCCAGGGCACGTGCGCGTAGCTGAAGACCGCGAGCCGGTCGGGCTGGAGGCCGATGACCTCGTCGATCGTCTGGGCAAAGGACGCCGGCGTCTGGAGCGGCAGGCCGAAAATCAGGTCGACGCTGACCGACTGGAAGCCCGATTCGCGCAGCCAGGTGATGGCCTGCGCGGTCTGCGCCAGCGGCTGCCAGCGATGGACGGCCAGCTGCACGGCGGGGTTGGTGTCCTGCACGCCGAGTGACGCGCGGTTGCAGCCGAGGCGGCGGAAGGCTTCGACGTGTTCCTTGGTCAGCCGCCGGGGATCGATTTCGACGGAATTCTCGGAATCGGCCGCAAACTGGAAATGGCGGTGGATGGCGGCGGCAAGCCGGTCGATCTCGGCGGGCGGCAGGAAGGTCGGAGTGCCGCCGCCGAAGTGGAGCTGCGTGACCGGCCGGCTCCGATTCATCAGCGGCGCCGTCAGCGCAAGTTCCTTCTCGAGGAGGGTGACATACTCGCTGGCGGAAGCGCGGCGGGTCGTGATGACGGTCGTGCAGCCGCAATACCAGCAGAGTGATTCGCAGAACGGCACGTGGAAGTAGAGCGATAGCGGCGAGCCGTCGGCGTTGTCGCGGCGGACCTCGGTGAGCAGCGCCGCGCGGTCGATCGACTCGGAGAACTGCGGCGCGGTCGGGTAGGACGTGTACCGCGGTCCGGGCACGTTGTATTTGCGAACGAGCTCGAGGGCCGGTTCGACGGGGACTGGGACGGTGTTGCGTGGTGACACCATAGTGCGGCCAGCATAGCCGAACCCGGCCGGGCTGACTCCGCATATCTTGCGCAAAATTCGGCGGGAGTTGGACGCCCCGCCTACTCCCAGCGCTCAGCTCGCGAAGAACTTCTGCAGCTTCCGCAAGGTCGCCACCAGCCGATCGATCTCGGCCTCGGTGTTGTAGAGGTAGAAGCTGGCGCGGGAGGTCGAGCTCAGCCCGAGCTTGCGCATGAGAGGCTGGTTGCAGTGGTGGCCGCCGCGCAGGGCCACGCCCTCCTGGTCGGCCAGGGTGACGACGTCGTGGGCGTGCACGCCGGCGAGGTCGAAGCTGACGACCCCGCTGCGGTGGTGCGCCGGACCGAGGATGCGGATGCCGGGCACTTCCGCCTTCAGGCGCGAATAGGCGAGGGCGGCGAGCTGCTCGTCGTGCTGCGCGATGGCTTCGCGGCCGAGGTCGTCGAGGTAATCCATGGCCCGGGCGAGCGCGATCACGTCGCCGATGTTGGGCGTGCCGGCTTCGAACTTTGCCGGCGCGGGCGCCCATTTGCTTTCGAAATACTCGACGTTCGAGATCATGCTGCCGCCGCCGCGGTAGGGGGGCATGGCGTCGAGCAGCGCCTTGCGGCCATAGAGGATGCCGACGCCGGTGGGACCGCACATCTTGTGGCCGGACAGCGCGAGGAAATCGCAGCCCAGCGCGCGGACATCGACCGGCATGTGGCCGGCGCTCTGGGCGGCGTCGACGACCGTGAGCGCGCCGACCTTCCGCGCCGCCGCGCAGAGCTCGGCCGCGGGGTTGATGACGCCGAGGGTGTTGGAGACATGGGTAAACGCGAAGAGCTTCACGTCGCGGGTCAGCACCTTGTCCAGTTGCGCCAAGTCGAGCAGGCCCGTGTCGCCGGCGACGATCGGCAGGTAGCGCAGCGTGGCGCCGGTCCGGCGGGCGAGCAGCTGCCAGGGCACGAGGTTGGAGTGGTGCTCCATCTCGGTGAGCAGGATCACATCGCCGGCCTTGAGGTTTTCATCGCCCCAGGCGTTGGCCACGAGGTTGATGCTGTCGGTGGTGCCGGCGGTGAAGACGATCTCGCCCGGCTCCGCGGCGTTGAGGAATTTGGCACTGCGCTCGCGCGCGGCCTCGTAGGCGAAGGTGGCGCGCATCGAGAGCGCATGGATGCCGCGGTGGACGTTGGCGTTGTCCTTAAGGTAATACGCCGAGAGGGCGTCGATGACACAGCGCGGCTTCTGCGAGGTCGCGGCGTTGTCGAGGTAGACGAGCGGCCGGCCGTTGACCTGCTGGTCGAGGATGGGGAAGTCGGCGCGGATGTTCTTCCAGGCGGCGTTCATTGAGCGTGTGACGAGTGAGGTGGTACGAGCTTGTCGACCGGGCTCCAGGCCCGCCGTGTCGGGGATAAACCCCGTCCCGCAGTTCGATTCAGTCCTCGGGTTTCTCCGTCGTGACGGGCGCGGCGTCGCCCTTGGCGGCGTTGAGGGCAGCGTGCCAGGCGAGGGTGGCGCACTTGATGCGCGCCGGGAACTGGTGCACGCCGGCGAGTGCGGCAAGGTCGGACATTTCGTCTTCGGCCACCTGGCCGGTGGTCACGAGCTTGTGCAGCTCGGCATAGGCGGCGTCCGCCTCCGCGATGGTCTTGCCCTTGAGCGCAAGGGTCATGAGCGACGCGCTGGCCTTGGAAATGGCGCAGCCGCTGCCCTGGAAGCTGATGTCGGCGATGCGGTCGCCGTCGAGCTTCACGTAGACCGTGATCTGGTCGCCGCACATCGGGTTGTTGCCGCTGCCGACGCGGTTGGCCGTGGGCAGCACCGAGTAATTCCGCGGACGGCGGTTATGGTCGAGGATGACGGTCTGGTAGAGTTCGGTGAGGTCTTGCATCGGCCGAGGCGTGAACGGAAGAAACTACGTCGGCCGTCCGGTTTGGCAAACAGACTTTGGGCCCAAGACCGGCAGCGCCAGGGCGCGTTGCCGGGCACACCGAGCCGGTTAGGCTAACTGGCCGGCGGCGCGCCGGGCGGCGGGTCCGGCATCGGCGCCTGCGTGAGCGTGTTGGGCGGGCCGACCACCTGCATGATGCGGGCGATAAGCTTGCGCGCGCGCATGAAGCCGACGATTTGGCGATGCTCGCGGTCATCAACGACCGGCATCCATTTGTGGCCGTGTTCGCGGAACGCCGAGGCGGCGACCACGCATGAATCGCTGGCGGCGATGATGGCCGGATTCCCGACCATGAAATCCTTGAGCGGCGTCTCGGGCGGGAGGTTCGAGGCCTGGGCGTGCAGCAGGTCGGTGAGGGTCACGAGGCCGTCGAGGCGTTTCCCGTCGGCTGACACCATGAAGAAGGGCGCCTCGTTCTCGCCGAAGATCCGCGTGACGTCGAGCAGCGTGGCGGTGGGCGCGAGCAGGGGCGAGGGCGCCGGCTCGATGAAATCGGCCAGCTTGAATTCGCGCAGGGCGGCGCGCACGCGGGGCCGGTCGAGGGCCGAGTTCGGCGCGCGCCGGGTGATCGCGCCCATCAGCGCTTGCTTCAACGGGGCGAGCGATTCCGAGATGGACGTGAACACGTGCCGGCCCATGACGACGATCTCGGCGGTCGTGCGGGCGCGCACCGAGGCCGTGCGCGGCTGGTTGCTGAGCAGCGCCGCCTCGCCGAAGAAGTTGCCGGCGCCGAGCACGGCGAGCACCTCGCCCTCGGGATGCTCGGGCGTGGCGCGGACGATCTCCACCTCGCCCTGCTCGATGACGAAGAAGCTCGTGGGCGGCTCGCCCTGCCTGATGATGTAGTCGCCCGGCTCGTAATGGGCGTGGGTGACGCGATCGGTCGTGTCGGTCTTGATGCAGCTCAGGTCGCGGGGAAAGACGAGCAGCCAGGCCCAGTCGAAGCCCACTTGCACGCGCCGCGACCAGGTCGGCAGCTTGAAGAGGTACACGCCGCGCCAGGTGAACCAGGCCCAGAAGCCGGAGAGCCGGAAGCCGAACATCTCGGCGACGGCGCTGTGGCCGCCGATCGAGCAAAGCTGGCCGAGGACCTTGAAGGCGAAGGGCCGCGTCGGCTCACCGCGCAGGACGCGGAGGATGTTCTCGGCGCATTGCCGTCCCTCGCGCTCGGCGAACTGCCCGGTGGGCGGCGAGGGCTGGTGGTCGACGGCGTTGATGATGTTGGCGCAATCGCCGATGGCCCAGGCGTTGTCGCGGCCGCGCAGGCGCATGTCGGCATTGGTGAGCAGCCGGCCTTTCTCCTGCGGGCTGTCCAGGCGCTTCACCACCGGCGCGGTCGTGCTGCCGATGGTGCAGACGATGGTGCCGCCGTGCACGAAGTCGTCCTTGAGGCCGACGCCCTCGCCGGTGGCGAGCTGCACCCGGGCGTTGAGCTTCATGGTGACACCCGCCTTTTCCATCTTTTCGCGGGCGAACTCGCGGAGCTGCGGGCTGATCTCGGGCAGGAGCTGGTCGCGCGAATGGATGAGCGTGACGGTGATGTCCTCGTTGCGGATGTTGGAGTAGAACCGGGCGCTGCTGCGGACGAGGTCGTTGATCTCGCCGGCGGTCTCGACGCCGCTGTAACCGCCGCCGACCACGATGAACGACAGGAACCAACGCCGTTTGGCGGGATCGTCGCAGACCTCGGCCTTTTCCATCATCGAGAGGATATGGGTGCGGAGCACGGCGGCATCACCGACGGTCTTGAGCGGAAACGCATGGTCCGACATGCCCGGCACGACGTTGAGGTTGGAGATGTTGCCGCAGGCGAGGACGACGTGGTTGTATTCCAACCGACGCGGCTGGCCGTCGAAGCCCTCGTACTCGATCGAGCTGGCGGCGAGGTCGACACTCCGGACCTCCTCGGTGCGGCAGATCACGCCCGGCAGGAGCTGCCGCAGCGGCACGATGACGTCGAGGAGGCTCAGCGACGAGCCGACGGCATCGGCGAGCAGCGGGCTGAAGACGAGATGGTTCTCCTTGTTGAAGAGGACGATTTCGACGCCATTGCGGCGAAGGCTTTTCGCCAACACCTGCGCGCACTTAACGCCGCCAAAACCTCCCCCAACAATGACGATGCGATGCGTGGCCATGGCGCGTGGGAGAGCAGCCTAAGCCGGGCTATTCCCAAGGCAACACGCGGTTTAGGGGGACGGATGAATTACCGTTGACCGCATGGAGACCGCGGACCTTTATTTGCCCCCCTGTCTTGTCCCGGAGAGGTGGCTGAGTGGTTTAAAGTACCCGCTTGGAAAGCGGGCGTAGGGAAACCTACCGGGGGTTCGAATCCCCCCCTCTCCGCCATTTTGCGCACGGCGCAAGGAATGGCGGCGCAGAGCGACAGGAAGGGAGCGCAAATGAGGGACGAAATATGGACTAACGCGCCGGCGTTTGGGCCGCAGTTCCGAGCTGATTCGTGTCAACCGTTGGTCGCGACCCGCCTGCAGTCGGATCGGAGGGCAAGGCGGCGATGCTCCAAAACCAAACCACGACAAGGTTTAAGGATATAGATGCCCGGCCGTTTGCAGTCCTGGGGGCAGGGCTTCCTTGTCCGGGAAACGAATCACCCCGGATGCATCCGGCTTGGGCGAACGAGCCCCATCTTAATCCAGGCATCATGAGACCCCGACCCCTGCTTCGTCTGGTCCTTCCGGCCACGGCGATTATCCTTCTGGCGATGACTTTGCGCGCGGCTGAATCCGCGGCCCCGGCCGATCCGGAAAGCCCGGCCGCCAGGGAAAAACGCCTCCAGTGGTTTCGCCACGACAAGTTTGGCCTGTTCATCCACTGGGGCCTCTACTCGATCCCGGCCGGCTACTGGAAGGGTGCGCGTTCGCCCGGCATCGGCGAGTGGATCATGAACCGGATGAAGATTCCGGTCACCGAATACGAGCAGCTCGCGAAGCAGTTCAACCCGGTGAAGTTCGACGCCGACGCCTGGGCGCAGTTCGCGCAGGACGCCGGGATGAAATACGTGGTCATCACCTCGAAGCACCACGACGGCTTTGCGCTCTTCCGGTCGGCCGCGAGCCCCTACAACATTTACGACGCCACGCCGTTCCACCGCGATGTGATCAAGGAGCTGGCTGCCGCCTGCGCGCGACACGGGCTGCGCTTCGGCGTCTACTACTCGCAGGCGCAGGACTGGCACGAGCCCGGCGGCGCCGGCAACGACTGGGACTTTCCCGCGGACGAGGTGAAGGACCGGGACGGATCCTTCGACGCCTACCTCCAGCACAAGGTCAAGCCGCAGCTGCGCGAACTGCTGACCAACTACGGGCCGCTCTGCCTCATCTGGTTCGACACGCCGCACCTGATGGGGAAGGGCGATCGCGCCAAGCGCCTCACCGACATCGTGCGCACACTCCAGCCCGCCACGCTGATCGACGGCCGCCTCGGCAAGGTCGGCGACTACCGCAGCACGGGCGACAACGCCATCCCGCCGAAGGCCTCGGACGACGCCTGGGAGGTGCCGGCCACGATCAACCACACTTGGGGCTACCGTTCCGACGACCACGACTGGAAGTCGCCCGGCGAGATCGTCTTCAAGCTCGTCGACATCGTCTCGAAGGGCGGCAACTATCTGCTCAACGTCGGTCCGACCTCGGAAGGCGTGATTCCGCAGGCGAGTCAGGACAACCTGCGCGAGGTCGGCCGCTGGTTGAAGGCCAACGGCGAGGCGGTCTACGGCACGAGCCGGTCGCCGTTCGGCGAGGAGTTCGGGGACTACGCCCGCAACCTGACGGACCACGAAGGCAAGCCGGCCTTCCTCAGCTACAACCAGTGGCGCTGCACCACCAGGCCGGGAAAACTTTACTTCATTCTCTTCCACGTCGAGCGCGACGGGCCGCTCGGGGTCTTCACCTTCCCCGCCTTCAAGAACAAGATCACCGAGGTCTACGCCCTGAACGATCCGGCACACGCTCCCTGCGAGGTGAAGACCGCCGCCGACGGCCGCCGCTATTTCAATCCCGACCGCTGGGTCAACGACTCGATGGGCACGGTCTACGTCGCCGAGTTCGCGGGCGACAAGATCGAGCGCTGAGGCGGACTCGCGAGGCGCGCCGAATTCCGGGCAAATTTTGTAGGGCGGGATCGCTGATCCCGCCCTACCGTTCCGGTTTGACCTGCACGGAGTGCAGGTTCCACCTCCGGGCTCACTCGGTGGTCTTGTCCGGCAGGCCGGGGCACGCGTGCGTCGTGAAACCATGAACGTCCTTCAGGACGACGGGCGGGACGTTGGCGGCGTGTGGAAGTTTGACGGCGGTGAAGGTGGCGTCGGTGACGTCCTCGAACTGGACGGTCGGCCTTTGCTCGGGCTGGTCGGCGCGGAATTCGACGCGGTCGACGTCGAAGTTCTTCACGTGGCGGGCAAACAGTCCCCACGCGGGCGTGACGCCGTGGTTCCTCGGCTCGGGGTAGCCCTTTTCGTCCTCGGGCACCGAGCGTGCCGCCTGCGCGGCGGTGCCGCCGCCGGCGAAATCGATGAAGACGTTGCCGAGTGAGAGGTCCTCGATTGGATGATCGGGGAGTCCGAGGATCAGCACGCCCTGGTCGGCGGCCACGCGGTGGGCGACGACGTTCTCGATCTTGATGCGCCGGACGACGCTGGGTCCGATGGGCGCGGGGCCGCGCAGGCGGCCGCCGAGGCGGAGGTAGATCGGCGCGTTGTGGATGTCGCGCATCGTGATATTCGAGATCGTGATGTCCTCGAGGCTGCCGCCATCCACCTCCTCGAGGGCGAGGCCGCGGCAATAGTCGAACACGCAGTTCGAGATCGTGATGTTGCGGAAGCCGCCGTTGGCCTCGGTGCCGAGCTTGATGCGGCCGGTGCTGCCGCCGCTGTAACGGACTTTGCGCTGGCGCGTACCGTCGAGCAGGGTGCCCTCGTCGTAGCCGCTGACCTGGCAGTTGGTGATGGTGACGTTTTCCGTCGGGCGGTCGTACCCGAGGCCGAAGGAGGCCTTCGGGCAGAGGCCGTCATCGTACGGCGAATTGATCCAGCAGTTCGCGACGCGGACGTTTTGACAGCAGTCGAAGTCGATGCCGTCGCGATTGGTGTCGATCTTGAGCCCGTCGACCGTCCAGTTGTCGACCGCGGTGGCGAGGATCGCAAAATGACCGCCATGGTAGATCGTGAAGTCACGGAAGATCACGTTGCGGCAGTTCTTCAAGGCAATGGACTTGTCCCCGACGCCGGCGGGGAGGGTGTCGCGGCCCGGGTAGCCGAACGGACCTGGCTTGATCGCCGCGATTTCCGCGCGGATCGCATCCGGGAACTTGAGGTTCGGGCGGGTCTTCTCCCGGGGGCCGACCTCGGAGCCGGCGTCCTTCAGCGTGCGCTCCTCCGGCAGCAGGTCGCGGCGGTTGGACCCGCGGCTGAGGCCGCGGCCGAAAATGCGGCCGGGACCCGTGATGCCGATGTCCTCGAGGTTTTCGCCCCAGATGAGGCTGTTGTGCCAATGCGAGTGGCCGAAATCCTCAAATTGGTCGGTGACCGGATTCGGTTCCGGCGCATCGTAGCCGGACGAGAGATCGCCGGGCGGCTCGGCCGCGATGATCTCGGCGCCGGCGTCGAGATACAGCGCCACGTGGCTGCGCAGATGGATGGAGAAGCTCAGGTAGTGGCCGGCAGGAAAATGGACGGTGCCGCCGCCGGCGGCGGCCGCGGCGTCGATCGTCGCATTGATGGCGGCGGAGTCGAGGGCGACGCCGTCGCCCTTGGCGCCGTGGGCGCGGACATCAAAGACGCGGGCGGGCACCTGGGCGGAGGCGGTGAGGCCGGCGCCGAGAGCGGCCAGCAGGAAGCAGGACTTGCAGCGGGTCATCGGGAGAGCGCGGGGATCAGCGGGCCGGGCGGATCCGGATCAGGGCGGCGCCGTGGCGCGGCAGTTCGACCGCATAGCCCGCGGCCTCGGTGCCGAGGTCCTGCTGGCGCCAGAGGTCGCGCACCTGTTGCGGACCGGTCAGGCCGAGCTGGGCCCAGGTGATCGCGATCTTGTCCGGCGTGCGCGAGAGATTGAACAGGCCGACGGCGAGGGAGCCGTCTTCGAGATGCCTGGCCCAGACCTGGCGGCGGCCGTCGTCAACGACCTGGGCGGCTTGCGCGCCCAGCGGGTCCTGGTCGACCGCGAGCACCTCATCGTTGGTCAGGAGGTTGAGCGTGAAGTCATCCAGCCGCTCGAGGTCGCAGCCGATAAGCAGCGGCGCGCTGAGCAGGCTCCAGAGCGTGAGGTGGGTGTATTGCTCGCTCGGCGTCAGGTTGGTCGGGTGCAGCTTCGGGCCCCAGCCGACGTAGCCGACGACGAGCATGTCCGGGTCGTTCCAGTGACCGGGGCCGCTGAACGGCCGCCATTTCTCCTGCGAGAAACCGATGTGCTGCAGGCTGCCCCAGCGATCGCGGATGTCGCCGGTCGTGCGCCAGGAATTCGCAAGATGCGACAGCTCGCCGATGTCGCGGAACGGAGCGGCGTTGGAGAGGCTGTAGACGACGTCGCGGCCGGAGATGCGCAGGGCGCTGAGCATCTCGGCGGTTTCGGGCGGCTCGTTTGGGTTCCAGTCGTATTTCAGGTAGTCGATGCCCCACGCGGCCCACTGGCGGGCGTCCTCGGTGGCGAAGGAGTATTCGCCGATGGCCCACGGCTTGATCTTGCGGTTGGGTTTCTTCGGACCCTCGGGGCGGGTCCAGGTGCCCGCGGGATTGTCGGCGCTGCCGCCGGCATGGGTGGCGTAGGAGGTGATCCACGGCGTGGAGTAGATGCCGAGCTTCAGGCCGAGGCCGTGGACGGCGTCGGCAAGCGCCTTCATGTCGGGGAATTTCCCGTTGGGCTGCAGGGCGTGGGTCTGCGGGTCGCGCGCGCCCTGCCAGGTGTCGTCGATGTTGATGTAGCTCCAGCCGTGGTCGACCAGGCCGCTGGCGGCCATGGCGCGGGCCGAGCGCAGGATCTTGTCCTGGTCGACCGCGCCGGCCCAGCAGTTCCAGCTGTTCCAGCCGAGCGCGGGGGTAAGGGCGATGCGTTCACCCACCTCGAGGCGAAGGTCCTGCTCGGCCGTGCCGCGGGCGTTGGTGGCGCGCAACGTGAGATGGTGGGTACCGGGCTTGGCCACGGCGCCGGTGAGGCGGCCGGTGGCCGCGTCGAGGTGTACGCCCTCGGGCAGGCCGTCGACGGCGAAATGCATCGGGCGCTCGCCGGTGGCGGCGATGGTGTAGAGCAGCGGATGGCCCGGCCGCACGCCGAACACGCGCGGGCTGTTGAGGCGCGGCGCCGGACCGGGCGGCGGCGTGAGGATATAGGCCGCCTCCTTTTCGGGCCGGCAAGGCTCGGAGGCTGGCGCTTCGCCCGAGTAGTCGAATTTCGCGTCCGCCCAGTCGGCGTGCGCTGCCGAGCGCGCGTGGCCGCAGTCGAGCGTAAGCAAGCGCAATTCCTGGTGACCGCGCACGTCGACGTCGACCGGCAGTGCGGCGGTCCCGCGCCGGACCTCGGGGCTGCGCCAGAGGGTCCGGCCGTCGGCCTGCACCTCGAACTGCACCGCGTCGCCGGCGGCCGTGGCGTCGTCCACGCCGACGACGGCGGTGAAGCGGGTCGCGCCGTGGAGCGCGATGCAAACGGTGGTTTCCAACTGGGTACCGAGGCCGTCCGCGTAGGCTTGCCCGCCGATACGGAGGGGGTCATCGGCGGTGCTGCGTCTGGCGACCGGCCGGGCGAACTCGTAGTCCGCGTCGCGGACGTCGACGACCTTCGCGAGGGTGACGGTTTCGGCCGATGCGACCGTGGTGGCGGCGGCGGCGAGTACGAGCGCGAGGCGGGGAGTGATCATGGGGTTGTCAACAGGACGCCCCGGGGGCGAATGCGGCTACGGAACAGGGGTCAGTTCAAGCTGACGCAGGCGCATGAGATTGCCACCGGCGATTTCCGCCGGTCGGATCACGATGGTGTGTTCGCCGGCAGGAAGAATGAGCGGGCCGAGTTCGTCCGTGCGTAAGGTGGTGACCTCGGCGGTGGGTGTGACCTTGCCCCGCAGTACCTGGCTGGCGGCGGCGAGGGTGTAGGTGCCGGTCTCGGCGGCGTTGTGGGTGTTGTATTGGGCGGCGACGCTGAAGGTGGTGGTCTGCGGCACGCGCACGACCCAGGTCACGGAGGCGTCGCCGCCGGACCACTCCTCGACAACGTCGCGGGTGGCCTTGCCGTCGCCGTAACGGATCCCGGGGCCGTCCAGCCGACCATCCATCACGTGCAACCGGGTCGGGCTGACCCCGGGCGCGAGGCGGATGGCGCGGTTGGTCGCGATCTGCGCCGGAAAGTCGAGGACGATCACGCTGTCGACCGGATCGGGTGCCGCGGAAGGCAGCGTCAGTTCCAGGTCGTCGGCGTTCAGCCGGTCGACCCCGAGTTCGTCGCCGGCGTGCAGGAGGTGGACGGTCGACGGATTGCTGCGCAGACCGCCGACGACAAGCTTCCCGTCCGCCGGCCAGTCGAAGACGTGGAGGTAAAGGCGGTTCGCCTTGCGGGTGGAGGTGCCCCACGGCTGGACGGGCAGGGGCGTGCGGTCGCAGCCGTAGATGCTCTCGCCGTTCGGCTGCATCCAGGCGCCGATGCCGCGGAGGATAGCCTGATCCTCGGGGGCGATGGTGCCGTCGCCGCGCGGTCCGATGTTCATGAGGATGTTGCCGCCTTTGCCGACGGCCATCGCCAGGAGCCGGATGAAGTGCGCCGGCGGCTTCTGGGAGTGGTCAAACTTGTTGTAGCCGTAGGACTCGTTGGTCGTCGGGATGCCCTCCCACTGGTTGGGCACCTCGGGAAAATAGGCGGGGCGGTCGGACGTCGAGCGGTAGTCGCCGAAGTTGCCGCCGCCGATGCGGGAGTTGATGACCAGGTCCGGATCGGCGGCGCGCACGGCGACGAGAACGCGGCGGCACAACTCGGGCGGCTGCTTGCTCGAGGTGTCGAACCACATGATGTCGGGGTGATACTTGGCGATCAGTTCGCGAATCTGCGGGATGGACTTCCCGTCAATGTAGCGCTGCGCCTTCGCGACGAGCTCGGGATGCTTGACCCACCAGCCGGACTCGCCGCCTGGCGGACCGTAGTCCCAGCCATTGCCGATGGCGTCGGGATGTTCCCAATCCCAGGCGTGAGAATAGTAGAAGCCGAACTTCAGGCCGTATTTCCTGCAGGCGGCGGACAACTCCGCCATCGGGTCGCGCTGGAACGGCGTGACCTGCGTGAGGTTGTAATCGGACACCTTGGATGGGTACATGGCGAAGCCGTCGTGGTGCTTGGCGGTGATGACAAGATAGCGCATACCGGCATCGTGCATGAGCTTCACCCAGGCGTCGGCGTCGAAGTCCACCGGGTTGAACTTCTTGGCGATCTGCTCGAGGTAGGTGGCGCGCGGGATCTTCAGCACCCGCATGATGTGCTCGGCGTAGGTGCCGCCGCGCCGGCCCTCGAATTCATTGCCGAGGGCGGAATAGACGCCCCAATGGACAAAGCAGCCGAAGCGCGCCTCGCGGTGCCAGGCCACGCGGGCATCGCGGGCGGAATCGGGCTCGTCCAAGGTGCGCAAACCCGGGGGCGGCAACTCGGCGGCGCCGAGGACGGCGGCGAGGCACGACAGGGCGAGCAGCGAGCGGGGTGGCATCAGGCGGGAGAGGAAGGGGGCATGCTGGCCCCGCGCCGGGGCCGGGGCCAAACCCGCGGGAAGTTATACGGTTAAGCCGGGCCGCCACGCCCGGCGCGTCCTTACGCCAGCTCGCTGACCGGGGTGTTGAGCGTCTGCCCATTGTTCCAGACGCCCTCGACCATGATGACCCGGGTTTGGACCGGCAGGCCGCGCTCGTTGTATTCGAGCATGCTGATGATGTTGTCGATGGCGGTGGCGCCGAGCAGGCGGCCGTTCTGCCAGATGCCGCTGCACACGTGGTCCTTCTCCGGGACCGCCAGCGACGCCAGGCCGATGTCGCGCGGCACGCGGAGCCTGAGGCTTTGCAGGTGTTCGAGCAGGATCGTCGAGGCGGGCGATACGATGACGTCGGGTTTTTCGCGTTCGATCCATCGGCCCACCGGCTCGAGATGGTTCCAATCCTCGAGCACGAGGGTGCGGGCCTGCTTGAAATGGGGGATCAGGTGCCGGCCGACGAGCAGGCCGCCGTCCCAGCGGGCATGGAAATGCTGCCGGTGCGAGCGCAGGAGCAGCAGGCCCGGCCGGCGATAGCCGCGCCGGTAACATTCGCGCGCCACCTGCAGGCTGGAGAAGAAATGATCGTTGCAGACCGAGGTGATCGTCAGCGAGGGCAGCGGCACGCCGAGACGGACGGCGGAAAAGTTCGCCCACTGCAGGGCGGGCGGCGGAGCACCGACGGTGAGCGGACCGAGGAGCAGGCCCTGAATGCCGCGGTGGTGAAGCATGCTGCCGAACCGCTCGGCCGACATGCCGTCACGGTGCAGCCAGAATTCCTGCGACGCATAGCCGCGCAATGCGGCCTGCGCCACGGCCCCCTCGCGCATTTGGCGGACCGTCAGGCTGGGGGTCCTTTGCCAGCCGTCCGCGGTGTCGAGGCCGTTGACGAGCGCGAGGACCGGGCGATGGCTGGTCGCGCGACCCTGGCGGCGGACGCGCATGAGCGCGGAGACGTAGGGATTGGGCGTGTAGCCGAGCCGCTCGGCGAGGCCCCGGATGCGGTCGCGCGTGGCGGGCGGGATGCGCGGATTGTTGGCCAGGCACATGGAGACGGTGGCCTGCGTGACGCCGGCCTGCGCCGCAATTGTCTTCATCGTGACCGGCTTGCTCATGGGCGATTTGCTTAAGGGGATAACCAAGTTGCGCCCGGCTTCCGCGGTGCCAAGCCCAAAGCGGGACCGGCCGCCCGGCCAGGGAAAGCGAGGTCGGGCGCTGGCCCGGCCTCCTGGCGGTTACACTTTGTGCCCCGGCATCCCCGCGAAGGGCAGGAAAGCGGGCGGGGCAGCGCCGCCCGGAGGATCGCTCACAGGCGCGAGAACTGCAGCGTATAGCTGAAGTAGATGCCGCGGCCGTCGCCGAGGTTCTTGTTCACCTTGAGGTAGTCCTTGTCGAAGACGTTGTTGATATTGAGGCTCACGGTGTGGCTGTAGCGGTCCGACACGTGCGTCGTGTAATGCAGGCCGAGGTTCCACAAGGTGAAGGCCGGGATGGTCAGCGCCCACTGGTTCGTCGAAGTCGCGGCCTGGACGCCGTTCGCGCCCGCCGCCGGGTCGCCGGCGTTGGGTGCCTCCGTCGGCGTTTCCGCCATGTAAGTGACGCCGACATTGGCGGAGAAGCCCTTGAGGGCGCCGGTGGTGGCCGAATACTTGACGTAGGCGCCGCCATTGGTGGGCGTGATGTTCTGCACGTGGCGACCGACCGCGCGCGGGTAGGCGGTGCCGAAGTCGGTGTAGATGGCGTTGACGTGGCCGTAACTGAGGCCCGTGGCAAAGTTGGCATTGATGCTCCAATTGATGTCGGCCTCGAGGCCCGTGTCCTTCTGGTCACCGTCTGGCCGGGTGATGTTGACGTAGTTGCCCGAGCCGGCCGGGGTCTCGACCGAGTCGGTCACGCGCACGGCGTAGCGGCGGATGGCGTAGCCGCCGATCGTGTAGTTCAGCCGGTCATGAAAGAATGAGCCCTTGATGCCGTAGTCGACGCCCTTGGCCGTCTCGGGCTTGTAGCTCGCACTCGCGATGTCGGACGGATTGTCGGTCTGGTTGATGAAGTAGCTTTCGCTGTAGTTGGCGTAGACCCGGAAGTTATCCTGCACCTTGTAGAGTGCGCCGAAGTTGGGCTTGAACTGGTTGACGTCGCGCCGGACGCGGTTGGGGTTGGCGACGGTGCCGGTGACGCCATTGAACGTGGCGGTATAGTCGCGCTCGTTGAAGTGCACGTGATCGTAGCGCGCGCCGAAGTAAACGAGCAGGCTGTCATGCAGCAGGTGCGTTTCCTGCCGGAGCAAGCCGCCGACGACGGTGGCGCGGCGCCGGGTGAGGCGCGAATACGTCCCGGTGAACTGACCGTCGTCCAGCCTGCCCGTGTAATAGGCAACCGGGCCGGCGGGCGAGTAGTCGGCGTTGAGCTGCACCGTGCGGGCCGCCGACCAGGCGGCGAGCGCGGTGGCATTGCCGGCGCTGCGCGTGGGGTCGTAGCGGTAGTAGTCGTTGAAGTCGGCTGTCAGCAGCGTCTTGTTGGTCACGGCCCCGTTGAAGGAGTCGTACTTGCCGACCAGGTCGGCCTGCAGGCCGCCACCGGACTCGAAGATCAGGCCGCGGTTGGGCGTGGCGCCGCGGGCGGAGGTCAGGTTGGCGGAGGCGGTCGTGCTATTGATGGTCACCTGGCCCCAGCCGGTGTTCTGGTTGTAGTCCCAGCGGTTGGCCTGGAAGGCCTGGGCGCCGACGCGGAAGTTGAACACCGCATTGAGGCGCTTGTCCCAGGTGCCGTAGAGGGTGTTGCTGCCGCGGAAGAGCTGGCTGTTCGGGCCATAGGGATTCACCCGGGCGAGGTTCTTTGCATAGCCGATGACCTGGTCGTCCGCCGTGCTGGCGGTGCCCTTCCGGTCGAGGATGGTGGGGGCGGAAGGCTGGGGCGCGTTGCGATACTGCATGAAATATTCGGCGGAGAGTAGCAGGTGCGAGCCGTCGTTGAAATCGTGCTGCACCGCGACGAAGCCCTGGTTTTCGCGGATGTGAAACCAGTCCATGTCCGCCGCGCGGTTGAACTGGCTCAGGATCGCGATGTAGGCGGTGTGGGCTCCGATCGAGCCGGTCTTCTCGATCGTGCCCTGGGCGGTGTCGTAGGTACCGTAGCGGAAGGTCAGCTTGGTGGAATCCTGCGCGCGGGGCGCCTTGGAGATCATGTTGACCATGCCGCCAGGGGAAGTGCGCCCGTAGATGCCGGCGTTCGGTCCCTTGATGATCTCGAGGCGGTCGATGTTGGTCTGGCCGTAACGACCGAGGCGGTAGAAGCCGTCGCGCAACTGCGAGGAGGACGAGAAGCCGCGCAGGTTGAAGCCGCCGCCGATGTCGAGGCCGGTGAGGCCGCCGACCTGCGTCAACGAGTCGTCGAGCTGAAACATGCCGAAGTCGTCGAAGAACTCACTCGTGACGACATTCACCGTGTAGGGAAGGTCCTTGATCGGGGTGGCGACGCGGGTGCCGGACATCGTCTCCGAGGCGATGTAGCCGCGGTTTTCCTCGGCGTGCACCTGGAAGGGCGAGAGCTCGACGACCTCGGACTTCTTGGCGGCTGCCGGGGTCGGTGTGGTCTGGGCGAAAACGGGCGAGGCGGCGAGAACGGCGGTGACGACGACCGACCGGAGAGCAGGCAAGGGAGTATTCATGGGGCTTCAGGGGCGGGGTGACGGAAGTGCGTGGGCGCTTCCTGGGGCCGGCACGAGCCATACTGCGTCCCCGCGGCGGGCAAAGGTCGGTGTGAGTTAAATCCTTAACAAGACCAACCGGCGTTCGCCGGCGAACGCCGGTGACCGGCGGATCGCGCCAAACTTAACCATTTAAACCACCGGTCTCTTTCCACGGCCGCTTGCATCGGTGATGGCTGGCGCTACATCCGTCGTCGCGCGGATGTCGCCCGCCCCGCCGTGACCGTCTCATCCCGATGACTTCCTTCGATACCGCCGTGGTGGTGTTCTACTTCGCCTTCATGGTGACGGTGAGCTGGGTCTTCCGCCGGTTTGTGCACGACGTGAGCGACTATTTTCGTGGCGGCGGCAAGGCGCTGTGGTGGATGGTCGGGGGCTCGGCCTTCATGGTGACCTTCAGCGCGTGGACGTTCACCGGCGCCGCGTCCGCCGCCTACGCCGAAGGCTGGCCGGTCGCCACGATCTACCTGGCCAACGCCCTGGGCTTCCTGGTCAGCGCGCTGTATTTCGCGCCGCGGTTCCGGCAGTTGCGGGTGGTCACGAGCGTCGAGGCGATCCGCCAGCGCTTTGGGCGCGGCAACGAACAGGTGTTCACCTGGCTGCAGATTCCCCTCGGCACCTTGCAGGCCGGCGTGTGGCTCAACGCCCTCGCCGTGTTCTTCGCGGCGGTGTTTCGCGTCCCCCTCGCCCTCACGATCGTCGTGACGGGCCTCGTCGTGCTGTTCATGGCGCTGCTCAGCGGCAGCTGGGGCGTGCTCGCCAGCGACTTCATTCAGGTGCTGATCCTCATGCCGGTCTGCGTGGCCGTCACCCTGCTGGCGCTGGCGCGGGTCGGCGGCAGGGCGGCGTTCCTCGCCGCCCTGCCGCCCGGGCACCTTGACCTCGGTCGGGTCTTTTCCTCCGACTTCCTCGGGCTGTGGTGCCTCGCGATGCTGCTTAAGCAATTCACCGTGGCCAACAACCTCCTCGACGCGAGCCGCTTCCTGGCGGTGAAGGACAGCCGGCAGGCGCGGTGGGCCGGCGGCCTGAGCGCCGGACTATTCTTCGTCGGGGTCTTCATCTGGTGCGTGCCGCCGATGGCGGCGCGGATCCTCTATCCCGACCTCCACGCGCTCTTCCCCCAGCTGCGCAATCCCGGCGAGGCGGCCTACATCGCCGTCGCCCGCGCCGTGATGCCGGCGGGCATGCTCGGGCTGCTGGTCAGCGGCATCTTCGCCGCGACGATGTCGTCGATGGATGCCGGGTTGAACAAGAACGCGGGCATCTTCGTGAAGAATTTCTACCAGCCCCAGTTTTGCCCAGCCGGGCCGGAATCGCGCCTGCTCGCCGCGGGCAAGCTCGCCACCCTGGTGCTCGGCGGGCTGGTGATCCTGATGGCGCTGGAGATGAGCCGGCTGCGCCAGTTCGGCCTCTTCGTGCTCATGCAGCGCGTCAGCATCCTCGTGGCCACGCCGATCATCGTGCCGCTCGTGCTCGGACTGGTGGTGCGCCGCACGCCGCCCTGGTCGGCGTGGAGCACGGTGCTGGTGGGCTTCGCGGGCTCCGTGGTGCTCGGCCGCTGGTTGCCGCCGGAATGGGCGGCACGCGTGTTCGGCCGGACCGGGCCCGTCAGTCCCGCGGCCGCCGAGTATTGGACGCAGGCCAGCGAGTTCCTGGGCAACCTGCTCCTCGGCTCGGCGTGGTTCCTCGGCACCAAGTTCTTCTGGCGCCGGACGGCGCCCGCGGTCCACGCCGCGGACGAGCAGTTCTTCGCGCGCCTCAACCGGCCCGTGGACTTCGAGCGCGAGGAAGGAGCCGGCGCGGCGAACGATGCGCGGCAGTCGCGCGTCGTCGGCGCCCTATGCGCCACCTACGGGCTCTTCGTCGTTCTGCTCGCCTTCATCCCCAATCCTCCGGCGGGCCGGCTGGCCTTTGTCGGCTGCGGCAGTGTCGCCCTGTTGGTCGGCGCGTTCCTGGGCGGGCGCGGCTGGCGCCATCCGCGATCCGGTTAACGCCATAACCAAACCCAGACCTGCCGGCCGGAGTGCCGGCGGCATACTCCGCCTCCCGTGCAGCCCCCGCACCTCAATCCCCCCCCGTCATCCTCTGGCGCCGGAGCCGCGACAAAACCTCCGGCGTCGCTGCTGGCGGTCCTGACGCCCGCGGAAGTGCGCGATTTCTTCCCCGACCCGATGTGGGCGGAGGTCCGCGGCATCGCCGCCGAGTTCCGCCACTTGGACGCCACGACGCTCGGCCCCGAGGAATTCGCCCGCGAGTTGGCGGCGGCCAATCCGGAGGCGCTGGTCGCCTGCTGGAAGACGCCGCCGCTGCCGGCCGTGCTCCCGCCGCGCCTGCGCTATGTGTGTTACCTCACCGGCTCGGTCAAGCGGCTCGTGTCGCCCGCGCACCTCCGGCAGGGCCTGCTGCTCAGCAACTGGGGCAAGTCGATCAGCCGCATCGTGGCCGAGGGCGCCCTGGCCCACGTGCTGGCGTGCCTGCGCCGGGCGACATTCTGGACCATCGGCATGCACCAGGGCGGCGCGTGGAAGGATGAGCACGCCCAGACCGCCTCGCTGTTCGGGCGCAAGGTCGGGCTCCACGGCTTCGGCCAGGTGGCGCGCGAACTCGTGAAGCTCCTGCGACCGTTCGAGGTGGAGATCACCGCCGTCGCGCCCGATGTCACCCCGGAGATCGAGCGCGAATGGGGCGTGCGCCGCGCCGCCTCGCTCGAGGCGTTGTTTGCGGAGAACGACATCGTGGTGGAGGTGGCGCCGCTGATTCCGGAGACCTTTCGGGTGGTGCAGGAACACCATTTCCGCCGCCTGCGCCCGGGCAGCGTGTTCGTCAACGTCGGGCGCGCCGACATCGTCGACGAGGAGGCGCTGGTGCGCGTGGCGCGGGAGGGCCGGCTCCAGTTCGGCCTCGACGTGTTCTCGGTCGAGCCGCTGCCGGCCGACCACCCGTTGCGCGGGATGCTAAACGTGTCGCTCACGCCGCACCTCGCCGGGCCGACCACCGACCGCCGGCGGGACGCCGGGGCCTGGGCCCTGCGCAACCTCCGCGCCTATGCCGCCGGCGAGACGCTGGTCGCGCAGATCACCCCGGAGGACTACGAACTGCGCACGTGAGCGGCGCGGGCGCGGCCGCCCGGATCGCGCCCTCGGATCAGCGGCGGCGGGCGGCGATGGCCTGCGTGAGCTCCGCTTGTTGCGCGCGGGAAAGCGCGCGGCAGGCCGCGACGTAGCGGGCGGCGGCGGCGGGCTCGCGGCGCGCCCAGATCAGCACGATGTGGCTGATGGCGCGGGCGCGTTCCGCGGGGTCGGCGATCAGGGTCGCCCCGGCCAGCGACTCGTCCCGCGCGACGTAGCGCAAGGTCGTGTCCGTGGCGAAATACCAGAGGAGCGGATCCAGCTCCGCCGCGGGCGCGCGGCCCGTCGCCCAACGCAACACGGCCGCGGGGTCGAGGTCGGTCCAGCGGTTGAACACGTGCAACTGCGCCTCTGCGCGGTCTTCGCCGGCCGGGAGCCTCTCCACTGCGGCCATGGCGGCCACGGGATCGCGCACCGCCCAATCGGTGGCGACGGTGGCCACCGCGAGCGTCCGGGTGGGCGAGGCCGGCTGCGCCTGCAGCCAGGCCAGGGTGTCGGCCGGCGAAACTTCTTCCCGGGAACGAACCCCGGTCCAGTCCACTTGGCCCGGATCGGTGCCGGTCCGCGCGGCGGCCACGTCCTTGTGCTCGATGTAGTCGTCGCCCAGCGGCTGTCCGGGGCTCACGCCGCGATAGAGCCCCCACTTGGGCCGGTAGTCGGTGGCACCGGGACGGAACAAGGCGACGTGGCGCGCGCCCTGGAACTCGTCGCCGTTCACCGAGGCGAGCACTTCGCCGTCGGCACCGGTCGACGTGCGGAGGCGCAGTCGGACGGTTTGCCAGACGCCCGGGCGCCACGGGAAGGCGCGGGCGACGGTCGCATGCCGGGCGGTTCCCGACCAATACCGGACCTCGGCGTGCCCGCGGCCGGGATCGAGGCTGATCGTCACGAGCGGCGCGCCGCTGTCGCCGTCGGTGGATTTGAGCTGGAAGATGTGGCAGAATCGGTTGGCACCCACGAGGCCGGGGCTGGAGCGCCACGTGGTCGCGTAGTCGAAGGTCTCGCCATTCTTTTGGTGCACGCCGAGGCCCTTCACTTCGGCGCGCTGGCGGTCCGTGTTCCGGGTGTCCCGGTCCGCGTCCCACACGTCGGAGCGATACCGCAGAAACATCCGGAACGTGCCGCCGCCCTCGTCGGTGATATTGACGAGGGCGTCGGGCCGGAAGGTGCCCGTCGCCGGGGCGTACCGGACGAGCGGCTCCTCGATGCCCTCGAAACTGCCCAGCCCGGTGGCGGTGACCGCCCGGGCGGTCACCGCGAGCAGTCCGGCGAGAAACAGGTTCGCGAGGGCGGTCCGGGCCGGGCTCATGGGCGCACCTTGATCGCGGCCGCCGCGGCGCCGTCGACGCAGTCGGAGGCCGCCGCCGCCTTGGAGAGATCGCCGCCGTCGACGACGAGCCCGGCGGAATCCGGGCCCGCGGCCCGCAGGAACACGGCGGTGGGGGTGAGGACGCGGCAGCCGGTGAGCAGGACATCGCGCGAGTTGGTGAAGCGCAGGAGCGAGCCGGCGGACGGATCGCCGGGTGCGGCGAGGCCGGTGATCGCGGCGTCCGTGACGCGGTCGAAAACCACGGCGGGGCGCAGGTCCGGCTGGCTGGCGGCGAAGCGCACCTGGTCGAGCGTGAGGCCGCGGACGTTGCGGGCGTAAAGGCCGTAGGCGGGCGGGGTGCCCACCTCAAAATACTCGCCGGCGATCGGCGGCATCGGCCGGGCGGCATCGGCGGCGGTGCCGCCGCCCGCATAGGTCACCTGCACGTCGGTGAAGCTGATGTTTTCGAGGAACTCGTCCCCGACGCCATTGAGCGTGATGCAGGTGCGCGTCTCCCCGGGTCGGTATTGCGAGGGGAATGGCAGGTCCGCGTGCTGCCGGCCGGTGGCGACGACGGTGGCCCGAATGCCGCGGAAGGCGATGTTCCGCACCACGCCCGACGTCGGCGGCCGGGTGTCATCGGGCCGGCGACGCGACCGGGAGTCGAGGCCGATCGAAATCGGCCCGGTCACGTCGCGCAGGACGAGGTTGGAAAACATGATGTTCTCGAACCGGGTGCGGGCGCCCGCGCGCAGCTTGATCGGGCAGCCGTAGGTCTCGTAGATGAGGCAGTCGGAGATCGTGATGTCCGTCGCCTCGCCGCCGCCGAAACGGAAGACCGACCACCGCGTGCTGAAGCTGCAGCTGCTGACGGTCACGAACTGGCAGCTGCCGAACAGGGCGCACGCGTCGTCCTGGCACGCGACGTCGCAATTCGTGACGTGGACGTGGCGGCTGCTGACGAAGTGGAAGCCGTCGTTGTTCGGGTTGACCCGGTTGTGAATCCGGATGGCGTCGATGAACACGTGTTCGCACTCGAGGATGCGCACGGCATGGTAGGCGCTGGCGGTGAAGAACGCGTCGCGCAGCCGGAGGTTCCGGCAGCGGTGAAACACGAGCAGGTGCGGCCGCTGGCTGTAGCCCGCGGCGGCGTTGCCGCCCGGGCCGGTGTTGTCGCCATGGCCGGTGAAGAATTTCGCGCCGTTGCCGTCGATCGTGCCGGTGCCCGTGATGGCGACATTCTCGGCCTCCGCCGCGGACAGGAGCACCATGTTGCCATTGCCGGGCGGGATGCCGCGGCCGGCGTGGTAGTGCGCACGATCGCCGCTGCCGAGCAGGCGGCCGCGCGCGGCGAGGTGGAGTGTCACGTTGGCGCGCAATTCCACGGTGCCGATCACGAAGTCGCCCGCGGGCACGAACACGGTGCCGCCGCCCGCTCCGGCGCAGGCATCGACCGCCGCCTGCACGGCGGCGGTGTCGAGTGTCGTGCCGTCGCCCTTGGCCCCGAAGTCGCGCAGGTCGAAGACCGGAGGTCCCGGCGGGGACGTCGCGCGTTCCGCCGCCGAAGCGGCGCCGGCGCCAAGGGTCGCCGCCAGCGCCGGCACGGAAATGCGTTCCAGCCAGGCGCGGCGCGAGAGAAGCGGGAATTCGTGGGCGGGCACGGCGGGGAGGCGGCTCGGATCGCGGCGCCAGCCTAGCGCAACAGAGCGGCGGCGCACCACAAAACCGGCGCCTGGCCGTGGAGGTCGCCGGTCAGGCGCTGGCGGTCGAGGTAATACCGGCGGTCGTTCTTCTTGTTGGTGCCCTGACAGACGTCGCGGATGTCGGCGTTTTTGTCGAGATAGCCGGTGAGGGCGAGCCAGGCCCGGCGCGCCGCGGGCCCATAGGTCGGCTCGTCGAGCCAGCCCGCCTTGACGCCGGTGATGAAGGCAAAGGTGAACATGCCGGTGCAGGAGGTTTCCGGCCAGGAGGCCGGGTCGTCGATCAACTGGTGCCACATGCCGGAGGCATCCTGGTATTTGAGCAGGGCCGCCATCATCCGGTGGTAGCCATCCAGGATGCGTGGACGATCGGGATGGTCTGCCGGCAGCGAGCGCAGCAATTCGCTCATGCCGGCCGCGACCCAGCCGTCGCCGCGACCCCAATAGAACGGCACGTCGGGCGCATGGTAGAAAAGTCCGGTGGGCTGTTGGAGCCGGTCGAGGTAATACACCATTTCCTTGGCGGCGCGGTCGACATAGCGTCGAAGTCCGGTGGCGCGATAGGCCTGGGTCTGGGCAATCGTGATCATGAACATGTCGTCGATCCACAACCGCGTCTGCCATGACAGTCCCTGGCGGTGGTATTCCCACGCTTCGGGCGTGGCGTGCGGGCCGAACGGTTCGTCCCACTGCTTCTCCGCCATCCATTCGCCGAGCGCGAGGTAGCGCTGCTCCTTCAGGAGCATCGCCAGTTCAAGCGGGACCGAGGCGAACACGGTGTAGTCAACGTGTTCGGGCGCCGGCACGAGGCTCTGCTCCGCGCCCAACAACGGTTCGAATCGGGCGGCGAGTGTATGCAGCAGGGCGGCGTCGCCGGTGACGTGCGCGAACTCGAGCGCACCGTACCAGGTGCAGGCCTCGGGATAGGTGATGCGCGGCGGTGGCGTTTCCCGGCCGAAGTTCGGGTGCGGGCTGGCGATGAAGCGGGCGGCGACGCGACGGCCGATTTCCGCCGGGGATTGCCCGGCCGGCCAGGCGGCGAAGTCGGAGAGGGCGGCGCGTCCGGCGCACGCGAACGCAAAGGTGACAAGTAACGAAACCAGGAGGCGGGGCAACCGGCGCATGGGCCAAGGCAGGCCAGGGGTCGGGCCGGTTCAAACCGCCGGCCGGTTAATCCGTTAAGCGCCGGGCAACGCGATTACCACCAGCTGCGTGCGGCGGCGAGGGCCGCGTCGAGCGGGGGCAGGTCCGGATGCCAGAGGCGCTCCCATTCGAGGCTGACCGTGCCAGTGAACTCCGTCGCGAGGGTCTCCCGCAGCGGGGCCATGGGAAAATCGCCCGTCCCGGGCAGCACGTAGGTGAACGGATGGCGAGCACTGGGCCGGCCCACGCTGTCTTTTACGTGGACATGGACGACGTGGGGGCGGATCGCCTGCCAGGTTCGCCTGGGATCCTCACCGCCTTTTCTCCAGGTGTGGTGTGCATCCCAAAGCAGGGCGGCGCGACCGTCCGGCAGCGCCGCGAGGAAGCGCTGGATGCGCCGGGCGTCGAGCAAGACGTCGTGGGTCTCGATCATCAGGTCGACCTGGAGCTGCCGCTCGTCGCGGACCCGGCGCCACCAAGCCAGGGCCTCCGCCGCCTGCGCCAAGGTTTGACCGTCGAGCGTGGCGCCGCCGTCGAACACGCGCAGCCACCGCACGCCCAGTGCCCGGGCCCAGGGCAACAGCGCCAGCAGGCTTTCACGGTCAGCGGGCGTGCCGTCGATCAGGCGCCACGAGGAGTCCAGGGCGACGACCCGGCAGTCGCTGGCGGCCTGCTGGTCCGCGAGGGCGGCCGGCGAGGCGAAGTTGGCCGCGAACCACGCCGGGAGGTCGGTTGTGCCACCCAGGGCGCGGAGTTCGATCGCTGGAATCCGGTGGCGCCGGGCGAGAGCCTGAGCTTCATCGAGCGAAAGCTCGGCGCACCCCAAGGTCGAGAAAGCCCGCACATACATGATGGCGAGACAGACCGGTTTGCCGCCGACGGGGCAACGAAAATTCATTTCCGCCCCGCAATCGCTTTTTCACTCCGCGTCGCCTTCTGCGGGTGCCAGCCGGTGACTGCCGAAACCCATGGGTGAGAGCGGTTCGCTAATAGTCGCACCAGCGCAGGTCATAATGCGCCGGTTGAAAACAAAAGCTCCTTGCACGGGTTTGGGCGGCTGGTAGGTTGCGTCGATTTTTCGACTTCAGTCCGCGCACATGGCCACCACCGACCAAGAACTAGCATACGATACCAAGATCGAGGGGGACGTCGTCGTCACCAAGCTCGACGCGGCGGTCAACTGGCTGCGGACCAACTCCATGTGGCCGATGCCGATGGGCCTGGCCTGCTGTGCCATCGAGCTGATGGCTACCGCCTCCAGCCGTTTTGACATCTCCCGCTTCGGCGCCGAGGTGATGCGGTTTTCGCCCCGCCAGTCCGATTGCATGATCGTGGCCGGGACGGTCACCTACAAGATGGCCCCGGTGGTCCGCCGGATCTACGACCAGATGGCGGCACCCAAGTGGGTCATCGCCATGGGCGCCTGCGCTTCGTCGGGCGGCATGTACCGCAGTTACGCGACCCTGCAGGGGGTCGATCGCATTCTTCCAGTTGACGTCTATATCAGTGGATGCCCGCCGCGTCCCGAGTCCCTCTTGGACGGGTTGATGAAGCTCCAAGCCAAGGTCAAACGCGAGCACTCCGCCGCGAAACTGCTGAGCGCCTGAATCGCCGCCCGCGCGCATGACCTCCGACGTCGACCTCGCGACCGCCGTTCGCCAGCAATTTCCGCCGGTCACGACCCGCGACAGCCTCGATTGCCAGGCCTTCAACGTGCCCGCGGCGGAGATCCTGGCCGTGCTCCGGTTCCTCCGCGACCAGCACGGCTTCGACGTCCTGACCGACGCCACGGCCATCGACTGGAGCGCGGCGAAATCGCCCCGTTTCACCGTGGTCTGGCACCTCTATTCCAGCACCGGGCATGGCTACGTGCGCCTCGCCGCCGACTGCGCGAGCGATACCGAGCCTTCGATGCCGAGCGCCAGCGGGCTGTGGGCCGGCGCCAACTGGCTCGAGCGCGAAATCTTCGACATGTTCGGCATCAAGTTCGACGGCCATCCCGACCTGCGACGGATCCTGATGTGGGAGGGCTACCCATATTTCCCGCTGCGCAAGGAATTCCCGCTGGCCGGCCTGCCGACGGACCTGCCGGACGCCGAGATCGCGGCGGAGACCAAGGCCGGCCTCATCGCCGCGCCGATGGCCGGGGGCCCCTTCGTGGCCAAATCGGGCCGACCGATGAGCGAGGCCGAGCCACGGGCCAAGGACGAGGCGTGGAACGAGCGCCGCCCCAAACCCGAGTAACGCGATGGCCACCGAATTTTCATTTCCCGACGCTGCGGCGAAGGCGGCCAGTGTGCCGAAGGAGTTCGAGTCGGAGAAGATGTCGCTCTCGATGGGCCCGTCGCACCCGTCGACCCACGGCGTGCTGCGCCTGCAGTTCGAACTCGACGGCGAGGTCGTGACCAAGGCCGATCCTGTCATCGGTTACCTGCATCGCGGCGACGAGAAGATCGCAGAGAACATGACCTACAACCAGTTCGTGCCCTACACGGACCGGCTGGATTACATCGCGCCGCTGGCGAACAACATGGCCTACGCCATCGCGGTCGAGCGCCTGGCGAAGCTCGAGGTGCCGCCGCGCTGCCAGGCGATCCGGGTGCTCACAGCGGAGCTGGCGCGCGTCTCGTCGCACCTGATGGGCCTCGGCGCCTACGGCATCGACGTTGGCGCGTGGTCGGTGTTCATGTACTGCTTCGAGGAGCGCGAGAAACTCTACCGGCTGTTCGAGGAGCTCACGGGCGCGCGGTTCACCACCAGCTACACCCGCATCGGCGGCCTGCAGCGTGACGTGCCCGAGGGCTGGACGGGGCGCGTCGGCGCCTTCTGCGACCAGTTCCTGCCGATCCTCGACGAGATCCTCGGCCTGCTGTCGCGCAACAAGATCTTCCTCGACCGCACGGTCGGCATCGGCGTCATCTCGAAGACGGACGCCACCGCCTACGGCCTGACCGGGCCGAACCTCCGCGGCTCGGGCATCCCGACCGACCTGCGCAAGGATCGCCCGTATTCCGGCTACGAGCAGTACGAGTTCGACGTGCCCGTCGGCGCCCAGGGCGACTGCTACGACCGGTACCTCTGCCGCGGCGAGGAGATGAAGCAGTCGGTGCGCATCATCCGCCAGGTGCTGAAGAATTTTCCCGGTGGCGACTGGTACGCGAAGGATGCGCGCAAGATCTTCGCCCCGCCGAAGGCCAAGGTCCTCACGTCGATGGAGGAGCTCATCAACAATTTCATGATCGTGACCGAGGGGCCGCAGATGCCGCCGGGCGAGGTCTACTTCGAGGCGGAGAACCCGAAGGGCATCCTCGGCTTCTACATCGTGAGCACCGGCGGCGGCGTGCCCTACCGCCTGAAGATCCGCAGCCCCTCGTTCTGCAACCTTTCCATCCTCCCCAAGCTTTGCGTCGGCGCCATGGTGTCCGACGTCGTCTCCATTCTCGGCTCGCTCGACTTCGTCATGGGCGAGTGCGACCGCTGAGCGCCGCGCGATGAACCTGAAGCCCGCCACGCTCAAGCGCATCGACGAGGTGATCACCCATTACCCGGTGAAGCGCAGCGCCGCGCTGCCGCTGCTGCACCTGGTGCAGGAGGACGCGGGCTGGATTTCGCCGGAGGCGATCGAGTGGATCGCGCAGAAGCTCGAGCTCCAGCCGATCAACGTCTACGAGCTCGTGACGTTCTACCCGATGTTCCGGCAGCAGCCGATCGGCCGACGCCACGTCAAGGTCTGTCGCACGCTCTCCTGCGCGCTGACGGGCGGCTACAAGGTGTGCGAGCGCTTCGAGCAGGAATTCGGCTGCAAGCGCGGGGAGATCTCCCCCGACGGCGAGGTCACGATCGAGTTCGTCGAATGCCTGGCGAGCTGCGGCAGCGGGCCCGTGGTGATGATCGACGACGACCTCCACGAGCGCGTCGACGCCGCCAAGGTGAAGGAACTCAGCGACCGGATCAGGGCCGAGGCGAAGGCCCGGGGAGGGAAGCCGTGAAGAAGTACCGGCTGCTCCAGGTTCCGCCCATCCGGTTCGGCATCGTGCTCGGCCTGATCAACGGCGTCGCGGGCATGGTCATCGCGCCCCTGTTCCTCATCACCCTCGGCATCGCCTTCACGGCCGAGACCAAGGGCTACGTGCCGCACGTGTTCCCGGCGGTGCCGTGGTTCCTGGCCGGCGGCCTGGCGGTGTTCACACCCGTCATCAACGCGATCGGCGGCTTCATCACCGGCGTGCTCGTCGCCATGGTCTACAATTTTGCCGCCCGCTGGACCGGGGGCATCGAGATCGTGCTCGAGGAGAAGGAAGCCCGCAAGGACCGCGCCTGACCATGCCCGCTCCCGTCCAACGCCGCCTGATTTTCGCCCACATCGATGAGCCCGGCTACTCGCGCGACCTCGCGTGCTACCGGAAGCACGGCGGCTACGAGGTGATGAAGAAGGCCTTCGCCCGCCCGCCGGCGGAGTTGATCGACGAGGTCAAAAAGTCCGGCCTGCGCGGCCGCGGGGGCGCGGGGTTCTCCTGCGGCCTGAAGTGGACGCTGGTCGACCGCAAGAGCGGCAAGCCGATCTACCTCATCGTCAATGCGGACGAGTCGGAGCCCGGCACGTTCAAGGACCGCTACATCATCCACCAGGACCCGCACCAGCTGATCGAGGGCACGATGATCTCGTGCTTCGCCAACAACGTTCAGCAGGCCTACATCTATATCCGCGGGGAGATGCCGCACGGCGCCCGCATCCTCGAGCAGGCGATCCAGGAGGCGCGCGACGCGAACCTGGTCGGCCGGAACATCCTCGGGACGAACTACAGCTGCGACATCTTCGTGCACCGCGGCGCCGGCGCCTACATCTGCGGCGAGGAGACGGGCCTGATCGAGTCGCTCGAGGGCAAGCGCGCCAATCCCCGCATCAAGCCGCCGTATTTCCCCGCCGTGCTCGGCCTCTACCAGTGCCCGACGATCGTCAACAACGTCGAGACGCTCTGCCACGTGAAACACATCGCCGACATGGGCGGCGAGGCCTACGCCAAGATCGGCACGCCGAACAACACCGGCACGCGCATCTTCTGCGTCTCGGGCCACGTGCAGCGGCCGGGTTATTACGAGTTCGAGTGCGGCAAGATCACGCTGGGCCAGCTGCTCCATGAAGTATGCGGCGGCCCGCTCCCCGGCCGGAAGTTCAAGGCGGTGATCCCCGGGGGCTCCTCGGCCAAGATCCTGCGCTTTGGCGAGCGCTTCAAGGGGAAGCGCAAGGTCGGCAACGAGCAGGTCGATTACGACTGGGGCGTCGAGGACCTGCCGATGGACTTCGATTCGCTCGGCATGATCGGCACGATGGGCGGCTCCGGCGGCGTCATCGTGATGGACGACTCGGTCAACATGGTCGAGGCCCTGGCCAACATCAACGCGTTCTACTCGCACGAAAGCTGCGGCCAGTGCACGCCGTGCCGCGAGGGTTCGCTGTGGATGAAAAAGATCACGTCGCGCATGGTGCACGGCGAGGCGCGCCCGCAGGACGCGGCGCTGCTCAAGGGCGTCGCCGACCAAATTCCCGGCCGCACGATCTGCGCCTTCGGCGAGGCCTGCTCCTGGCCGACGCAGAGTTTCCTCGCGAAGTTCGGCGACGAATTCGCCGCCTACCACGAGACGAAGAGGCAGTTGCCGCTCGAACGGCAGAACCTGATCTGAGATGACACACACCGAGACAACGCCAAGGAGTCAGGAGCCAGGAGTAAGGAGCCGGTGGCCCGCTGCCCGGACGTTTGAGGATCTGATCGTGTGGCAGAAGGCTCACGCTTGGGTGTTGGCCATTTATCGGTTCACTGAACACTTTCCCATCAAGGAACAATATTCGCTAACCTCCCAGTTCCGACGCGCGGCGGTCTCCGTACCCGCGAACATCGCCGAGGGTTTCAAGAAAAGCGGCGTGGCCGACAAAAAGCGCTTCATGAATATCGCGCAGGGCTCCTTGGAGGAGAGCCGCTACTATCTGATTCTCGCCCGCGATCTCGCCTATGGCGACACGTCGGTCCTGACGCGCGATTTAGAGGAAGTCAGCCGCTTGCTCGATGCTTACGCCAAGGCAATCGAAACTCCTGGCTCCTGACTCCTGCCATCCTGACTCCCATGTCTTCCGCCGCCAAACCCGCCGACCTCGTGACCGTCAATGTTGACGGCAAGGACCTCGCCGTGCCGAAGGGCATGAACATGATCGAGGCGGCGCGGCTGGCCGGCGTGGAGGTGCCGCATTACTGCTATCACCAGAAGCTTTCGGTCGCGGGCAACTGCCGGATGTGCCTCGTCGAAATGGGCCTGCCGGCGGTCGACCCGGCCACGAAGGCGCCGATCATGGACCCGGCGACCGGGAAACAGAAAGTGAACTGGATGCCGCGCCCGACGATCGCCTGCGCGACCAATGCGACGCCCGGCCTGCACATCCGCACCACCACGCCGCTCGTGCAGGACTGCCGCAACGGCGTCACCGAGTTCCTCCTCATCAACCATCCGCTCGACTGCCCGATCTGCGACCAGGCCGGCGAGTGCAAGCTGCAGGAGCACTCCACCGCCTATGGCCGCGGTTACTCGCGCTTCGTCGAGCAGAAGAACGTCAAGCCCAAGCGTACCCAACTCGGTCCGCGCGTGACGCTCGACGACGAGCGCTGCATTCTCTGCTCGCGCTGCGTGCGCTTCTGCAAGGAGGTCGCCAAGGACGACGTGCTCGGCTTCATCGACCGCGGCAGCTACAGCACGCTCACGTGCTACCCGGGCCGGCAGCTCGAGAACAACTACTCGCTGAACACCGTCGACATCTGCCCGGTCGGCGCGCTCACCTCGACCGATTTTCGCTTCAAGATGCGCGTGTGGTTCCTCAAGCACACGCCGGGCCTCGATCCCGAGTCGTCCGTCGGCGTGAACACCGAGGTCTGGAGCCGCGAGGGCATCATCTATCGCATCACCCCGCGCCAGAATGACGAAGTGAACGACACGTGGATGGCCGATTCCGGCCGCCTCCTGTACAAGCAGGTGCAGGCGCCCGACCGGCTGCTCGCACCGGCGATCAACGGCGCGGCCACCGCCCCCGCCATGGCGCTCAAGGCGGCGGCCGACCTGCTTAACGCCGGCGCAGTGGCGATCGTCGGCTCCGGCCGCAGCAGCGTGGAGGAACAATTCCTGACCAAGAAGCTGGCCGACGCCCTCAAGGCACCCGCGATGCTGGTGAGCCGGGTGGGGCAGGGCGATGGCCTGCTGATCTCGGCCGATCGCAACCCGAACGTCCGCGGCGGCCTCGTCACCGGTTTGATCAAGACGCTGCCATCGGCACGGCTCGGCGCGCTCGCGGCCGACATCGAGGCGGGCAAGGTGAAGACCGTCCTCGCGATCAACGAGGATCTCACGGCCGCCGGGCTGACCGCGGCGCAGCTCGCGAAGATTGCGATCATCCATCTCGGCACGCACAAGAACGCCACGAGCGCCGCCGCCAGGGTCGTCATCCCGGCGCTGACCATTTTCGAAAAGTCCGGTTGCTTCGTGAACCAGCAGTTCCGGCTCCAGAAGTTCGCCCAGGCCGTGCCCGGGCCGGCGGAAGTGGCGGACGACCTGGTGACGCTGACCGGATTGATCGCCGCTCTCGGTGCGCGGGGTGAGGGCACCCCGCCTCCACTGGGCGGCGAGCTTGGCGCCGTGTGGTCGGCGATGAGCGCCGAGGTGCCCGTGCTGGCCGGCCTGTCTTACGCGAGCCTGCCCGCCACCGGCCGGCTGCTCGATGCGTCCGCGTGGGCCGGGCTGCCCTTTGTCGAGGGCGAGACGCTCCACTACAAGCCTGCGGCCGTGCCGGCCGCCGCCAACGGATGAACGCGCTCATCCAATTCTGGTCCGGACTCCACCCCTTGGCGCAAATGGCCGTCAAGGGCCTCTGCGTGATCGGGTTTCTTTTTCCGCTCGGCGGGGCCTGCTCGCTGGTGGAACGAAAGATTTCCGCCTGGATCCAGGGCCGCCCGGGCCCGAACCGCGCCATTCCGTTCTGGTTCCAGTGGGTGCCGGTGATCGGGCCGGCGCTGCAGCGCCTGGGCGTGTTCCACCTGCTGGCGGACGGCGGGAAGATGTTCTTCAAGGAGGACCCGGTCCCCGGGCACGTGAACAAGTTCTACTTCGTCCTCGCGCCGGTCGTGGCCATGATCCCGGCGTTGACCACGGTGGTGGTCGTGCCGTTCGGTGCCTACCTCGACGCGGCGGGGCGGCTGGTGCCGCTGGTCCTCGCCAACGTCGACGTCGGCATCCTGGCGGTGTTTGCGGTGTCGTCGCTCGGCGTCTACTCGCTGATCCTCGCCGGCTGGGCCTCGAACTCGAAGTATCCGTTCCTCGGCGGGGTCCGCGCCTCGGCGCAGCTTATATCGTACGAGCTGTCGATGACGCTGGCCGTGCTCCCGGTGTTTCTCGTCGTGAACGCGCCGGGTTCGTCCGGTTCGCTGAGCCTGTTCCACGTCGTGCAGGCGCAGTCCGGCTTCGGCGTCACCTGGCACAGCCTGTGGTTCATCTTCACCATGCCGGTGTCCGCGCTGATCTTCCTCGTGGCGCTGTTCGCCGAGACGAACCGCCTGCCGTTCGACATGGCGGAGGGTGAGGCCGACCTCGTGGGCGGCTTCCACACCGAGTACGGCTCGCTCAAGTGGGGCCTCTTCTTCGTCGCCGAATACGGGCACATGACCGTCGGCTCAGGCGTGTTCATCCTGCTCTTCCTCGGTGGGTGGAACCCGCTGCCCGGGCTGCCGTTGTGGAAGGTCGCGGAGGTGCTGCACCTCGCGCCGCACCCCATTCTGCTCGGCCTGCTCTCGATCGCGATCTTCGTCGGCAAGGTGCTGTTCTTCATCTTCCTGTTCATGTGGGTGCGGTGGACCGTGCCGCGCTTCCGGTACGACCAGATCATGAAACTCGGCTGGCAGAAGCTGCTGCCGCTCGCCATCGGCAACCTCATCGTGTACGCCCTCGCGATCGCGCTGCTGCAAAAACCCGTTTCCTGAGCGCCATGCCCTACGTCGTCGAACGCAAACCCCTGACCCTCGCGGAGCGGCTCTACCTGCCGCAGATCTTCGCGGGCATGCGCGTGACGCTGAAGCACCTGTTCGCGCCGAACGTGACGATGCAGTACCCGGAGCAGCGGCCGCCGATCCCCCCCGGCTACCGGGGCGTGCCGACGCTGGTGAAGGATCCGCACGGCCGCGAGAAATGCGTTTCCTGCCAGCTGTGCGAGTTTGTCTGCCCGCCGAAGGCCATCCGCATCACGCCCGGGGAAATCCCGCCCGACGCCCCGAGCGCGCACGTCGAGAAGGCGCCGAAGGAGTTCGAGATCGACATGCTACGGTGCATCTATTGCGGCCTCTGCCAGGAGGTCTGCCCGGAGGAGGCGATCTTCCTGCAGAACCAGTACTCGATGAGCGGGTACACCCGCGAGGAGATGGTGAACAATAAGCAGCGCCTCTACGAGCTGGGCGGCACGCTGCCCGACCAGCATTTCAAGTGGGACAAGAAGAAGGCGGCGGCGGAACACGGCACCGCCGCGCATTGAGCCATGGGCAACCTCCTTTTCCTTATTTTCACCTTCCTCACCCTTGGCGGCGCGGCGCTCGTGGTGGTGAACAAGAACGCGGTCAACGCCGCGATGTTCCTGCTGGTCTCGCTGGTGGGCGTGGCCGGCCTCTTCGTCCTGCTCGACGCCGCCCTGCTGGCGTTCGTGCTCCTGCTGGTTTACGCCGGCGCGGTCGTCGCCCTGTTCCTGTTCATCATCATGCTCCTCGACACGCGCCCGGCGGCGCTCAAGGCGTTCACGCGCCCGACGATCGTCGCGGCCGCGCTCGGCGGCCTGCTGCTGGCGGCCGGCGTGGTGATGCTCCACCGGCACGCGGAGCTGCCGGCCGCCGCGCCCGCGGCCACCCCGAGCCTGAGGGATTACGCCGCGATGCTCTTCACCACCTACCTGCTGCCGGTGCAGGTCGTCGGCTTCCTGCTGCTCGCGGCGATGCTCGGCGTGATCGTCCTTAGCAAGAAATTCGCGCCGCCGGAGGACGCCCCATGACGATCGGGCTCGACCATTACCTGCTGCTCAGCGCCGTGCTCTTCGCGCTCGGCTTCCTGGGCGTGCTCCTGCGCAAGAACACGCTCGTGATCTACATGTGCCTCGAGCTGATGCTCATCGCCTCGACGGTCGCGCTCGTCGCCTTTTCCCATTTCAACGGCACGTTCGACGGGAACGTGTTTGTCTTCTTCATCCTCACGATCGCGGCCGCCGAGGTGGCGGTCGGCCTCGCCATCATCGTCGCGCTCTTCCGCCAGCGCCACACGGTGCAGGTGGAGGAGCTCAACCAGCTGAAGCACTGACGCGATGCATTCGATACCCGAGCACGCCCTTCTTGCGCTCCTGCTGCCGCTCGCCTCGGCCACGGTGATCGCGCTGTTCCTGCGCCGGCGCGGCGCGATCGCGGCCGGAATCTCCGTGGGGGCGGCGGCGCTCGTGGCCTTCATCTCCATCATCCTGCTGGTGCACGGCGAGCGGTTCTCGACCTCGGTCGAGTGGCTGCGCCTCGGCGACTTCACCGTGTCGCTCGGCTTCAAGTATGACGACCTCGCGGCCCTGATGCTGCTGGTCGTCGGCGGCGTGGGCTTCCTCATCCACGTGTTTTCGCTGGGCTACATGCACGACGACAAGGCGCGCGCGCGGTTCTTCGCCGGCCTGTCGATCTTCATGTTTTCGATGATCGGCATCGTGCTCGCCGACAACCTCTTCATGGTTTTCGTGTTTTGGGAGCTGGTCGGCTTCAGCTCCTGGCTGCTGATCAACCACTATCACGAGAAGCAGTCCGCGGCCGACGCCTCGAAGAAGGCCTTCATCGTCAACCGGGTCGGCGACTTCGGTTTCCTGCTCGGGATCATCATGTGCTATTGGGCCAACGGCACGGTGAACCTGGACGAACTGTCCCGCCTCGGCGCGGCCAACCAGCTCGCGCTGGGCGCGGCGATCCCGCTGCTGCTGTTCTGCGGCGCGGCGGGCAAGTCGGCGCAGATGCCGCTGCAGGTCTGGCTGCCCGACGCGATGGAGGGTCCGACGCCTGTGTCGGCGCTCATCCACGCCGCCACGATGGTCGCGGCGGGCATCTACCTGCTGTGCCGCGTGCACATGCTCATGGTGTTCGAGGCGCTGCAGGTCATCATGTGGGTCGGCACGATCACGGCGCTCTACGCGGCGCTCTGCGCGGTCGTGCAGCGCGACATCAAGAAGGTGCTGGCCTACTCGACGCTGTCGCAGCTCGGCTACATGGTCGCGGCCTTCGGCCTGGGCGCGGGCTGGGTGAGCGAGGGGGTCGGCGGCGGCCCCGTCGACATGTTTCATCTCGCGCCCGACCCGGCGGGCATCGGCGCCGCGATGTTCCACCTGACGACCCATGCCTTCTTCAAGGCGCTGCTCTTCCTCGCGGCCGGGTCGGTCATCATCGGCTGCCACCACGAGCAGGACATCTTCAAGATGGGCGGCCTGCGCCGGAAGATGCCGGTGACCTTCCTCACCTTCACGATCGGCGTGCTGGCCATCACCGGCGTGCCGTTCCTCGCCGGCTTCTACTCGAAGGACGCGATCCTCTATCTCGCGATGAAGAACGACACGACGGTCTTCGCGATCCTGACCTTCACGGCGGTCCTCACCTCGTTCTACATGTTCCGCGTGTGGAAACTGGTGTTCTTCGGCCCGGCGCGCGGGGAAGCCGCCGGGCACGCCCATGAATCCGGCTGGACCATGACGCTCCCGCTCGTGCTGCTGGCGGCGTTGTCCGTCGCCGGCGGCTGGCCCGGCGTTTTCGGCCGGCTGGCCGGCTCCGTGGCCCACCTCGTGCCCGAGGCGGCAGGCCCGGCGCACGCCACCATCCTCGTCACCTCGCTGGTCGTGCTGGTGTTGGGCGGCGGCGGCGCGCTCCTCTACTATCGGACGACGGAAAACGACACGCTCGAGGAACGCGCCCCGTTCGTGTTCGGCGGGCTGGTGCGCCTGCGGGCGTCCTTCGACCAGCTCTACGATTACTATGTCGCCAAGATCCAGCAGCGCTTCGCGATGCTGCTGAATTTCCTCGAGCAGATCTTCCTCGCGGGACTGATCATCCGCGGGCTCGCCGGCGTGGTCGGCCTGCTCGGCTACGGTGCCCGGGCCCTTTATTCCGGCAGCGTGCACGCCTACGTCTACTGGTTCCTCCTCGGCGCCGTCCTGCTCTGGGCCTACGCGACCGGCCACCTCTGATGCTGTGAACCCCAACGACGCCCATCTCCTGCAACTCGCCATCGCCACCCCGCTCGGGGCCGCGCTGGTCATCGCGCTCGGGCTGCCCAAGCGTTACGCGACGAAGCTGGCCGTGCTGGCGTTCGCGGTGCCGGCGCTGGTCGCACTCTGGCTGTGGCGCGAGTTTCCCGCCGAGGGGGCGGCGAAGTATTTCTACGCGAGCAACGCCGACGTGGGGCTGTCCAGCGTCGGCATCAGTCTCAAGCTCGGGCTCAACGGGGTGTCCCTGCCGATGTTCCTGCTCGCCGCGATCGTCGGGCTGGCGGCCGGGCTCTATGCGCTGCGCTCCGGGGCCGAGCGCCTGAAGATCTACCTGATGCTCCTCCTGGTCATGCAGGGCGGGCTGCTCGGGGTGTTCTCGTCGGTCGACATCTTCTTCTTCTATTTCTTCCACGAACTGGCGCTGATCCCGACCTTCATCATGGTGGGCGTCTGGGGCGGGCGCGACCGCAACTACGCGGCGATGAAGATGACCATCTACCTGACGGTGGGCGCGATGTTGTCGCTCATCGGCCTCATCGCCATCTACGTCAAGAGCCCCGCCAACTCGTTCGACCTCGAGACCCTCCGCGCGGCGCTGGCGGCCGACCCGCTGCGGGTCTCGCTGCAGAAGCACATCTTCGGGCTGCTGATGTTCGGCTTCGGGATCCTGGTGTCGCTCTGGCCGCTGCACACGTGGGCGCCGCTCGGCTACGGCGCCGCCCCGAGCTCGGCCGCGATGCTGCACGCCGGCGTCCTCAAGAAGTTTGGCCTCTACGGGCTCATCCAGATCGCGCTGCCGCTGCTGCCGGCCGGCGCCGCCTGGTGGGCGTGGAAGCTCGCGCTGCTGGCCGGCGTGGGCAACGTGATCGTCGTCGGGCTGGTGACCATGGCCCAGCGCGACCTGAAGCAGATGCTCGGCTACAGCTCGGTCATGCACATGGGCTACTGTTTCCTCGGTATCGCCTGCCTCGGGGTCACCGGTCCGGGCGGCGTGGTGCTGCTGATGGTGGCGCACGGGCTGTCCGTGGCGCTGCTCTTCCTCCTCGCGACCAGCATCCATCACCGCACGCACACCTTCGACCTGGCCGACATGGGCGGGCTCGCGCAGCAGACGCCGGTGCTCGCGGCTTTCTTCGTGGCCGGCACGCTGGCCAGCATCGGGCTGCCGGGCTTCGCCAACTTCTGGGGCGAATTGACGATCTTCGTGGCCCTGTGGAAGTTCTCGCCGGCCATCACGGCGGTCGCGGTGGCCGGGGTCGTGATCTCGGCCGTCTACGGGCTGCGGGCCGCCGCGCGCGTGTTCTTCGGCCCGCCGACGGAACAATTGCAGAAGGTGACCGCGGAGAACCCGCCGGCGGACCTGGCCTGGAGCGAGCGCCTGCCGGCGCTGCTGCTGCTGGCCGCCCTCCTGTTGTTCGGTTTCTTCCCGCGCCTTCTCTCGCACACGGTCAACCAGGCGCTCACGCCGCCCGCGGCCATGCCCGCGGCCGTGGTCCACCCGCACCGCTGAGGCCCCGCCGCCATGACGACCGCACTGCTCCAAAAGATCGCCGACACCAATGAATGGTGGGCCATCGCGCCGGAACTGCTCCTGGCCTGCGGCGCCCTCCTGCTGCTCGTGCTCGAAATCTTCCTCCCGAAGAGGGACCAGCGGTTCATCCCGCACTTTGCCCTGACCATCCAGGCTACCGTTCTCCTCCTGCTGCTGGCGGGATTTTATTCCGGCTTCGCGGGCGAGACCACGTTCGGCGGCCTGCTGCGGCACACCTTCCTGAGGCATGTCGGCCGGGTGTTCTTCCTCCTGTCGTCGCTGCTCGTGTGCTTCCTGGCCGGGATCTGCCTGCCGAAGTCGAAGATGCCGCGGGTCGAGTTCTACCACATTGTGATGGTGGTGGCGGCGGCGATGATGCTCCTCGTCCAGAGCAACCACTTTGTCATGTTCTTCGTGGCGCTCGAGACGGTGACGATCGGGTTCTACATCCTGGTCAGTTATTACCGCGACCGTCCGCTCACGCTGGAGGCCGGGCTGAAGTACCTGGTGCTGGGCGCACTCAGTTCGGGCCTCATGCTGTTCGGCATCGTGCTGCTTTACGGCGCGGTCGGCCGCGTCGAAGCCGGGGGCATGGTGCACACGGGCTTCGAGTTCGACGTCGCGGCCGATTTCCTGCGGCACAACCCGGACAGCTTCCTCGGCCGGGCCGGCGCGCTGCTCGTGCTGGCCGGCGTGGCGTTCAAGATCGGCGCCTTTCCCTTCCAGATCTGGATCCCGGACGTCTACCAGGGCGCGCCGACCCCCACGACGGCCTTCCTGGCGGTGGCCTCGAAGGCGGCCGGGTTTGGCGTCCTGCTGACGCTGGTCGGCACGGTGTTCGCGCCGCTCCAACACCTGCTCGTGCCGGTGCTCTCGCTCCTGGCGGCGGCGACGATCCTGTTTGGCAATCTCTCCGCGCTGACCCAACGCAACGCCAAGCGATTGATGGGGCTCTCGGGCGTGTCCCACGCCGGCTACCTGCTGCTCGGCGTCGTGGCCTCGTTCACGGTCCCGTGGGCGGCCGCCGCCGTATGGTTCTACCTTTTCACCTACCTGCTTGCGTCGATGGCCGTGTTCGGCGTGATGGCGCACGTCGCGGGCCCGGACGATGCCGACCAGGAAGTGGATCATTACGAGCGCCTCGCCCGCAACCGGCCGTTCCTGGCTGCGGTGCTGGTTGCCGCGCTCGGATCGCTGGCGGGGATCCCGCCGCTCGCCGGCTTCATGGGCAAGCTGCTGGTGTTCGTCGCCGCGTTTCAAGCCCACCTCTACGGGCTCCTCGTCGTCGCGATCATCGGCGTCGTCCTCTCGATCTATTACTATTTTGGCTGGATCAAGGCGGCGGTGTTCGAGTCCCCGGTCGCGGCGGACGCAACGGCGTCGGACGCGCCAGCCCCGGCGGCGCCCAACTGGGTCAGCCGTTTGGTCCTCGGCGCGCTGGCGCTGGCCTCGATTCTCCTCGGATTCTATCCGGGCCCGCTGACGAACTGGCTGCCGTTCCAGTAATCGCCCCGGCGGCGCGTTATTTCCTTCGCACGGGCCGGCGAATCTGTTTCGAGTGAGCCGCGCATGAAGGTCACCGGTCTCGCCATTGTGCCGCCGCCCGCGGCCGCCGATCTCCCCAAGGTAACCCCCGAGCTGCTCGCCTCCGTCCTGGCCCGCTATTCGCGCAGCAACGATGGCATCGGGAAGATCATGGAGAAAGTCGATCTGGCCCACCCGGACGAATCGATCGACCGCATCCTGAAGTTCGTCGATTACGGCCACGCGTCCATTGGCGGCCTGACGGGCGGCCTGGCCATCGCGATCGACGACGTCTCAATGTGGCTGGCGTACAAGATTTTCGAGATCGCCCAGATGGCGGACGGCCAGGAATCGAGCACGCGCTACATCACGATGGCGGCGTCGAACCTGCCGGCAGCGGAAGAACTCGGCCTCCCGGCCGACCTCGCCGGACGCTGGGCTGAAGTGATGGCGAAGGCCTTCGCCGCCTACCACGCCGAGTACACCCGCCTCGACCAGGCCGCGCTGGCGAACCCGGGGCTGGTGCGGCTGCCGCCGGACGCCAAGCCCGCGGTCGTGAACCGGCTGCGCAAGAACTACGCACTGGACCGCGCCCGGTATTTCATTCCGCTTGCCACCCGCACCAACCTCGGGCTCGTGCAAAGTTCGCGCATGTGGGCCGCGACCGTGAAGCAGCTCGATTCGCTGCCGATGCCCGAGGCGCGCGCCGCGGCGAAACTGCTGCGCGACGAGCTCCTGAAGCAGTCGCCGCGGCTGATGCGGCACAGCTTTGCGGAAGCCTCCCACCAAGAGCAGGCGCGACAGGAACTCGCGAGCAGCCTCCGGCTCGGGCTGGCGCGCCTGTCGACGAAGCCGTTGCCGGATGAAGTCTGGGTCAAGGTCGACCGCGAGGCGCCGCCCTGGTTGCGCGAGGAGCAGCCGGTCGCGGAGGCCTTGCGCCATCGCACGAACCGCTACGGTTACCAGGGAACGGCCACCCGCCGCATGCGCGTGACCTTCGCCTGGAACAACCTGGCGATCGCCGAGCTGCGCGACCTCAACCGGCACCGCACCGGCCAGCGCTACACGCCGCTCATCCAGGCCGGGTTCTACCTGCCGCCGGAGATTCGCGCGGCGCCGCACCGGGCGTTGCTCGAGGAGCAGGCGGCGCTGGCGCGCGAGCTGATGGCCCGCGGTTCGCCCGCATACGTCTACGCGCTGCTGCTCGGGGCGCAGACCCCGTTCGAGCACAGCACGCACGCCGACAAGTTCATCTACGAGGCCGAGCTCCGCACCGGCATGGGTGCGCATTTTCGCTATGCCGAGCACCTCAGCGCGGCATTGCGCGAGTTCAACCGGCAGGTGCCCGAGGCGAAGGACTGGATCGTCGAGGGCACCGCCGAGCCGGAGTAGCGCCGCGGCTGGAGATACAAGCCATGCCGGCGCCGAATCCCGAACCAGCGGCCGCGCCCGCGGCGCGTGGGATGCTCCCGTGGCTCGGCGGGCTGCTCGCGGTCGGCGCCCTGGCCCTCGGCACCTGGGGGCTCTTCGAGCGCGCGCGGCACGGCGAATTCCTGGCGTTTGACGACGACCACAATATCACGCTGAACGCCAACCTTGGAACGCTGAGCGGCGACATGGAGCGGTGGGCCTTCCGCGACGTGACCTACGCGCGCCGCTACATGCCGCTGGGCTGGCTCGCGTTCTCGACCCTCGTCACGGCGCGAGGATTCGACGCGGCGTGGTTCCACACCACCAGCCTGGTCCTGCACATTGCGAACGGGATTCTACTCGCGTGGCTGCTGCGCCGCCTGGGCGGAAACAAGGGTGACACCCGCGCTTGGTCGCCTTGGGCCGTGGCAATTCCCGTGGCCTGGTGGCTGTGGCATCCGTTGCGGGTCGAGCCGGTGGCCTGGGCGTCCTCGCTGCTCTACGTCCTGGCGACGACCTGGATGCTGTTGTCGGCGCTGGCGTTTTGCACGGGCCTCGAACGCGGTCGCGCCTGGCATTGGCTGGCCTTGGTGGCTTACGGCTTTTCGCTGCTCACTTACGGCGTCTGGCTGGGCGCGCCCGTCGCGCTGGCGGCACTGGCTTATGGTCTGGACTCGCGGCGAACGACCGGGACCCCATCGGCTTGGCGGGCCACGGCGAGGTTGTCGTGGCCCTTCTTCGCGCTGGCTGCCGCCATCTTGGTGGTGAACCTGCTGGCGCGGGGCGAAGCCGCCGCACAATGGGGCCGGGCGGTGCCATGGCAGGGAGCGGCGATCGGTCTCGCCGGACTGCGATCGCTCGCGACGCTCGGGTGGTTTCTGGTGAAGATGGTGTGGCCGGTCCATTTGACGCCGACCGACGACATCTGGGTCGGCGGGACGCTCGCGCCGCTGCCGCTGGCGATCGGTCTGGGCGCGCTGGCCCTGGCGACGGCGGCCGCCGCCGGGCTGGCAAGGCGATTCGGCGTCGCCCCGCTGCTCTTCCTGGCGACCTTCGTCGCCGTCGAACTTCCCGTGACCGGCCTGACGGAAAAAAACTTTCCCTTGGCGGACCGTTACACCTATGGCGGCCAGATCGTGGTCGCCGCCGCGTTGGCGGCCGGCCTGGCCCGGACCAGTGACCGCTGGTCGTTGCCGCTGCGGCTGGCCTTGTCCGGCCTGACCGTGGCCGGTGCCTGGCGCGCCTGGCGCCAGGTCGCGGTGTGGCACGACAACGACACCTTGTTTGCGCACATCGCGACCACGGCGCGGCACGACGAAACGCGGTGGTTCTATCGCGAAAGAGGTCTCGGCATCGACCTGGGCATGGGAAAGCTCGCGGAGGTGGAGGCGGCCATTGCGGGCGGCGCGGTGCCGTCGCCGTCGGAAGGCTTCCGGCTGATGCTGACCGACGCCCGCCGGCTCCAGGCCGAAACGGAAAAATCAGGCAGCGTGACGTGCATCGTGGCCGTGGCGCATCACGAGCTCGGACGCGCCGCCTGGCGGCGCGGCGATACCGGCATCGGGCTGGCGCACCTGGCCCGGGCGGTCCAGCTGGCCCCGCGCGATTGGCCCGCCTGGGCTGATTATGCGACCTTGCTCAAAGCCACCGGACAGCACGCCGAAGCGGAGCAAATTCTGAACGTGATTCCCGATACCGGGCCGCCGGCGGCCGTGCACCGCACGCTGGAACAGCTGCTGCGACGGCCTTAGGCGCCGGCATGGACCCGTCCGAACAAATCCAACGATCGGGCCTCGGAACCGGTTGGACCCGGGGGAAGCGGACAAGGGGAACTGGGGGACCTACCCCAGAATTGGCTTGCCGCTATTTTGGCGAACGCGAACATCCGACCCGAGTATTCTATGCTTTCTCGGACGAAAATCCGCGGAGTCACCCCCCCGCCGGCATCGTGAAGGTCCGGTTCCGAGCGCTGAATTGCCAGCCATCCAGCAGTTAACATGGCCAAACGATTCAAGATCCTGCAGTTCAACATGCAGTTCGGCCAGGTTTGGGATGACGCTTATCCTGATCATGCGCCCATTCAGCTGGCGTCCACGATCAAGGAAATCCGGTCGCACGCCGCCGATATCGTCATGTTGCAGGAGGTGGAGCGCACGCTGCCGGGCGGCGCGCAAGCCGACCCACCGCCGCACTACAGCGAGCTGAAGCAGGCCTTCCCGGAGTACGACAGCTTCTTCTGCTATCCCCGGCCCGATTCCCGCGAATTGCCGTTTGGCATCGGCCTGGCGATCTTTTCCAAGACTCCGTTGCGCGAGCAAATGTGCCTGAACCTGCCTTCGCCGCCGGTGGAGTTCGACTTCTTCGGCGAGAAGAAGACGCCGACGGATCGCGTGCTGATCGGCGCCGCCACGACGATTGGCGACCATTCGGTCCGCCTGTTCAACACGCACCTGCTGGCCTTCTTCATGCTAAACGCGACGAGCGAGGAGCACCGCGGCCAGCGCATCCTGGTGGAGCAGCAGTTGCGGGATGCGGCGGGCATGCCGACGCTGCTCACCGGCGATTTCAACGTCAGCAAGCACGAGTCGCTCATCGACCAGTTCGCTCAGGCCGGCTATCGCACCGTCCAGTCCACGGAGATCACCTGGCGCCGGCGGCCCTACGTGCTCGACCACATTTTCTACAACGACTGGCTCCGGCCGGTGGGCTGGCACGTGAAGCCGACGCCCGCGTCCGACCACCACACGCTGTCGGCGGAATTCGAGTTCGCGCGCTAAGCGACCGGCCTCGCCGCGCTCAACCGCGCCGAACCTTGTCCTTTTCCGCCTCGCACTCCTCGGCCAGGCGCGCCTTTTCACCCGCGATCTGCTTCTGCACCTGGTCGGCTTCGTCGAATTTCTGCGCGCCCAGGGCCGCCGCGAGCTGTTGTTGCAGGAAGATCTCGCGCTCGGCTGTCCGGCCTTGGTAAACGCGATCGATCTCGGCCAGCCGCGCCTTCTGTTCGGCCGTGAGCGGGCGGGCGGCCGGGTCGGCCTTGGCGAGACGTTCCATCGCGAGTTCGTAGGCGCTTTTCATGTCCGCGCAGCATGCGGCGCCTCAGCCGAGTTTCACGAGAAAAATCAACAGGACGGCGAGCAAGACCACCGGTGGCCAGTAGCCGCCCCAGCGGGGCGACCAACGCCCGGCGGCCCCCGCCAGCAAAACCGCGGCCATGGCGACCATGGCGGCCGGGCCCAACCAATCGGCGCGAAAGTGCACGGCGAACCAGGTGCCCGGCAGGCGCGTTCCCATGCGAATGACCCAATCGATCGCCAGCAGGATCAAGGCCGCAGCCGCATTGAAGAGCGTGCTAAGCGGTCCCAGGCCGGCGAGACCCGCCAGCAGCGACACGAAGCCGCTGATGAGTGCGAGTGACGCGGCCGGGATGACCAGGAGATTCGCCGCCAGCGAGCCGGGTGAGAACAGCTGGAAGCAGGCGATCCCGGCGGGCGTGCTCGCCAGGAAGGCGGCGACGCACCCGGCCAGGGCGGCCAACAGTTTCCGCCCGAAATGGTCCACCGCATGGTGCCGCCAACGCCAGTTGGCGCGGGGGAGGAACGCAAATGGATGCCAGGCCGCGACCCATTTTTCGCTCAGGGGATTTCCCATCGTCATGAGCGCCAGCATGACCAGGTAGGACATCTGGAAGCCGGTGCTGAAGAGCTGCGGCGGATCGAGCAGCAGCGTGACCAAGGCGGCGGCGGTGAGCGCCGCCAGGTAGTTGACCGGCAGGCGCAAGGCGTGGGCGCCGAGGACGAAGAAAATCATCAGGTAGGACCGGAGCGATGGCGCGCCGCCCCCGGTGATTTCGACATACAGCCAGAGGACCACCAAGGTCAGGATCGTCGTGGGTCGACGGGGCACGCGCGACAGGCTGAAAACACAATAGATGGCGAGGGCGATGACGCCGACGTGGAGCCCACTGACGGAGAAGATATGGAAAGTGCCGATGCGCATGAAGGCATCCTGCTGGTCGCTCGCGAGCATCGCCTTTTCGCCCAGCACCACCGCCAGGTAAAGCGAGGCGATCTGGGGATGGTGGTTGAGCCCGCGCCGCAGGATGCGCTCCAGCCGCTCGCGCGCGCTGAGACGCAGGCGCTCCATCCTTGGCGGCGGACTGACCTCGCGCCGGATGACCGTCCGGGCCAGTTGGAGGTGGACGCCGAGATTGTCGAGGTAGTCGTTGAAGCCGGCGTTCGACGGCTCGGTGGAGAGCGGTTGCACGACCCCCTGCATGATGTAGCGCGCCCCGGGGCGGGGAGGCACGCTGACTTTGCGAATGGCCGAGAATTGGATGCTTCGTCCCGGCAGATCGCTGTCGTTTCGGCCGGCGGCGATGATTCGCCCCAGCCCGGAGATGCCGCGGCTGTTTGGGGCCGCGGGAAAGATCCGCGTGACCTCCACCTGAATCGTGGCCTCGCGCGGCGGCCGCTGGGAGCGCTCCTGCCGGAAAGGATCGCGCGCGTGGAGCATGACGAATCCGGCCAGGCCCACGGTGCCGGTCAGGGCGGCGGCCCACGCGGCATGCGCGAGGCGCGCCGTTCGCGGCGCCAGCACCAGGGCAACCAGCGCGAGGATCGCGGCCGCAACCACGAGCACGCCGGGTCCGGCGGCGGGCAGCGGCCAGTGCTTCGCGGCGGCGAACCCAGCCGCCAGCGGCAACAGCAACCAGAGCAAGGGCGCGCGAAGATGCGACGAGGGCGAGGGCATGAGGGCTGCGCCCCCGGCCCGGTGGTGCAGAGGCCGGCAGCGAACCCGAGTTCCCGTCCGCCTTCAAACTTGTTTCTCGGAACCGCCCGCACCACCTTGGTGGCTCATGGTCCCTTCCGCCGACGACACCGGCTCGCTTTTCGAGGAGGCATCGCCTCCCCCCGGAGCGGTGTTGTCCGACGAGCCGGCACCCCACCAGCCGCTGGCCGCCCGCATGCGGCCGCGGCGACTGGCCGAGATTGCCGGGCAGGCCCACCTCCTCCGGCCGGGCAGCCTGCTGCCGCGCCTGATTGCGAGCAACCGTTTCGGCAGCCTGTTGTTCTACGGGCCGCCCGGCTGCGGCAAGACGAGCCTGGCCGAAGTCATCGCGCGGGAAACCAAGAGCCGTTTCATGCGCGTGAATGCCGTGATGTCGAACGTCGCCGAGCTGCGGGAAATCCTCGCCGCCGCCCGCCGGCGGCCGGAGGCATCGACCATCCTCTTCATCGACGAGCTGCACCGGTTCAACAAGGCACAGCAGGACCTGCTGCTCCCGGACGTGGAGGAAGGCTCGGTCCGGCTGATTGGCGCGACCACGCACAACCCGGGCTTTTACGTGAATCCGCCGCTGTTGAGCCGCAGCCACCTGTTTCGGCTCGAGCCGCTGAGCGCGGCCGAGGTGGCCGGCGTGTTGCGCCTCGCCCTCGCCGACCCGGTGCGCGGGCTGGGCACCCGCGGCCACAGCGCCGATGACAAGACGCTCATGGACCTGGCGCTGTTGTGTGACGGGGACCTGCGCCGGGCCTTGAACGCCCTCGAGGTGATCGCGCTCAGCTTGCCGGAGCGCGCGCCAGTCACTGAAAAGGAGCTGGAGATCTTTGCCCGGGAGCGACGCATCCGCTACGATGCCGACGAGGACGAGCACTACGACACCATCTCGGCCTTCATCAAAAGCTGCCGCGGCGGCGATCCCGACGCGGCGATGTACTGGCTGGCGAAAATGCTGGCCGGCGGAGAGGACCCGCGCTTCATCGCCCGGCGCCTGGTGATCCTGGCGAGCGAGGATGTGGGCCTGGCGGATCCGCAGGCGCTGCCGCTCGCGGTGGCGGCGCACCACGCGTGCGATTTCATCGGCCTGCCTGAAGCGGAGCTGACGCTCGCGCACGCCACGCTCTACATAGCCACGGCGCCCAAGAGCAACTCGGCCACCCTGGCGCTCGGCGAGGCGCACCGCGTGTTGAAAGAGGAACCCGTTCAGGCCGTGCCACTGTCTTTGCGGGACAAAGGCGGCCAGGCGAGCAAGCGGGCCGGGCACGGCAAAGGATATCTGTACAGCCACGACTTTCCCGAGGCCATTTCGGGCCAGGCGTACCTGGAGAAACCGCTCAAGCTCTACACCCCCAAGCCCGTGGGATGGGAGGCGAAGATCGCGGACCGGCTCGCGCGTTGGCGCGAACTGCGCGACGACCTGCAGCGCAACGGGAAATGAGCCGCCGGGCCAGGCGGCTCATCCTTGATAAAGCCCTGTCAAACCCGCGGAAGCGCGGCAGCGGGGGCTTGCGCAGGCTTCGACGCCGGCTATGGTGACACCATGAAGAAGTTCGCCGTCCTCATCGCTGCCCTGCTCGCCGCCGGGCTGTCCCACGCACAAGCCAATACGCCGGCGAACAAGACCGGGCCCAGTTCGGCGACAGGGGCCGCGGCTGTCGGCGCCAAGGCGACCGACCCGAAGGCCGCCACCAAAGACCCGAAGAAAAAGGAAGACGAACCGAAGATTCCCGGTGTTACCATCAAGCGGCCGAATGGGACGTTCCTCGGCCTCGAGGTGGCCGACGGCAAGTTCAAGCTGAGCTTCTACGACAAGAAAAAGAAGCCGATGGCGGTTGACGTCACGCGGGCCACGGCGCGCTGGCCCAACACGCGCTCGGCCTCGGTGGCCTGGAATTTCACGGTGCTGAACATTGCCGGCAAGGCCTTGGTTGGCGCCAAACCGGCCCTCCCGCCTTACGCTTGGAACGTCTATCTCACGCTGCTTCAGGGCGAGGGAGAGGACGCCAAGGCGGTGGAAACCTATACGGTGCCCTTCCGCGGCTGAGCCCGCGGCCGGCGGCGGGGATCCGCCGACGGATTTGACAGCGCCGGGTGCCTCGCGGATGCTCGCCGACCGCCATGTCCCCGACCGCCGCCCTCGATTCGATTGAATCCGCCCTCCAGACGATCGCGGCGGGCGGATTGGTCATTGTGACGGACGACGAGGGGAGGGAGAATGAAGGCGACCTCGTGATGGCGGCCGAAAAGGCGACGCCCGAACTCATCAACACGATGATCCGGCATGCGCGCGGCCTCATTTGCGTGCCGATGACGGAGCCGAAGCTGAAGCACCTCGGCATCAATCCGATGGTGCAGCAGAACCGCGAATCGCACCGGACGGCGTTCACGGTGTCGGTGGACGCGGCGGAAGGCATCACCACCGGCATCAGCGCCTTTGATCGGGCCCGCACCATCCAGCTCCTCGCCGATCCCGGCACCACGCCCGACGCACTGGTGCAGCCCGGGCATGTGTTTCCACTCTGTTCGCGGCCTGGCGGCGTGTTGGAGCGGGCCGGTCACACCGAGGCGGCAGTCGACCTCGCCGCCATGGCGGGCCTGCGGCCGGTCGGCGTGATCTGCGAGATCCTCAGCGAGGATGGCACGATGGCGCGCTTGCCGGAGCTGATCGCGTTCAAGCAGCGCCACCAGGTGCCCTTGGTGTCCATCGCGGCTTTGATCGAGTACCGGCACCGGCGTGAGCAGCTGGTCGAATTGGTGGCCCAGCGCCCGTTTGTGTCGGAATACGGCGAATTCCAGCTGCACATCTTCCGGAGCAAGGTCGACGGGCGGCACCACTTCGCCTTCACGAAAGGCCGGCTGGACGCCTCGCCCACGCTGGTGCGGGTGCACACCGAGAACCTGCTCAGCGATGTGTTTCACGCCAAGGGCATGGACAGCCACCACTCGCTCCTCTCCTCGCTGCAGCACGTGGCACGCGCGGGCCACGGTGTGATCGTCTACATGGAGCAGACGGGCCGGATGCAGAACGTGCTGGCGGACGGCACGCCGCCGGGCGAGACCGGCCGGTCCAACCTGCGCGACTACGGCATCGGGGCGCAGATTCTCACCGCCCTCGGTCTGCGCAAGATCCGGTTGATGGCGCATTCGCAGCGCCGCGTGGTGGGACTCGACGGGTACGGCCTCGAAATTGTCGAGCAGGTGCCGGTCTGAGAATTAGTTTGCCGCAGCCGCCGTTCTTTCCTGCCCTGAACCTTCCATGAGCCAGTCTGCCGCCACGCCCGTCCCGATTGACGGTTCCTCGTTCCGCCTCGGCATTGTCGCGGCGCGGTTCAATGGGGCGTTGGTCGACGCCCTGCTGCACGCCGTGTTTGACGAACTCGCCGCCGCCGGCGTGCAGGAAAAGCGCCTCACTCTCGTCCGGGTGCCGGGATCGCACGAAGTGCCTTGGGCGGTCCGCGCGCTGGCCCGCCGCCGGGGCTGCGACGGCGTGATCGGCCTCGGCGTGCTCATCGCGGGGGACACCAACCACCACGAGATGGTGGGCCAGAGCGTTTCGCACGCCTTGCAGCGGGTCGCGCTCGAAACCGGCGTGCCCGTCATCAACGGCGTGATGGTGGTCGACAACCTGAAGCAGGCGGAGCAGCGCTGTCGCGGCACGATCGGCCGGGGGGGGGAGTTCGCTCGCGCGGCACTCGAGATGGCGGCGCTCAAGCGCGAGCTGGGGGGCCGGGCATGACGAGCCAGTTCAACCAGCGGCGGGAGTGCCGCGCGGCGGCCTTCCAGTACCTCTATGCGTGGAGCGTGAACCGGCCGGCGAATCTCGCCGAGGACCTGCGGCTGTTTTTCGAGCACCTCGAGCAGCCGCGCGATTACTACGCCTTTGCCGAGGAACTTATCCACGGCACGATCGAGCACATGGAGGAACTCGACGGGCACATCCGCACCCTCGCGCATAACTGGGAATTCGAGCGCATCGCCCGCATCGACCTCGCCATCCTGCGCCTGGCGATGTTCGAGATGCTCCACCGCAAGGACATCCCGCCGGTCGTGTCGATCAACGAGGCCATCGACCTGAGCAAGCAGTTCTCGAGTGCCGACGCGAAACGATTCATCAACGGCGTGCTGGACCGCATGAAGGACCGCCTCGGTCGCGACGCCCGCAAGCCGTCGACGGAATAGGTGGCGGGCGCATGCGGTCGTTATTCCGGAAGTTCAAGGAGGGATTGACCAAGACCGTCGCGGCGATCGCGACGAAAACCCACGGCTTGTTCGGCGGCCGGCGCATCGATCCCGCTTCGCTCGATGAACTCGAGGAGGCCCTCTACACGGCGGATTTCGGCGTGGAGACGACCAACGAAATCCTGGCGGAGATCAAGGAGGCCTACCGCCGGGACGCCGGCTTGAAGGGCCGGGACGCCGCGGCCATCGGCGCCGCGGTGCTGCAGCGCGTGCTGGCGGGCGCCGAGGGGCGCCTCGGGGCCCCCGACGCGCGGCCGACGGTGATCTGCATGATCGGCGTCAATGGCTCGGGCAAGACCACGACCACGGCAAAGCTGGCCCACCGGCTCAAGGGCGACGGGCAGAAGGTGCTGGTGGCGGCGTGCGACACCTTCCGCGCGGCGGCGGTCGAGCAGTTGCGCAGCTGGACCGACCGGCTGGGGGTTGAAATCGTGGCGAGCCACTCCGGGGCCGACGCCGCCGCCGTGGCCTTCGACGCCTGGAAGGCGGCGCGTGCGCGCGGCCATGACTGGCTGATCGTGGACACCGCTGGACGTCTGCACACGAAAGGCAACCTCATGGAGGAGCTGGCCAAGATCCGGCGCGTCCTGCAGAAGAACGACCCCGCGGCGCCGCAACACCGTTGGCTCGTGGTCGACGGCAGCCTCGGGGCCAATTCGATCGAGCAGGCGAGGGTCTTTCATCAGAGCTTCGGGCTGACGGGCTTGGTCGTCACGAAACTTGATGGCACGAGCCGCGGCGGCGCGGTGGTCGGCATCTACCGCCAGCTCAAGATTCCCATCTATTTCATTGGACTGGGGGAACAGCCGGACGATCTGCAGCCGTTCTCAGTCGAGAACTATGCGCGGGCTGTGTTCGGTCCGGAGGAAGGTTGAAGCGGCGGCGAGATGCGGTGGTGAACCTGTCGAGCCGCGGCTGACCACCTAAATTTAGGTGGTTTGGGTACTCCCGGAAAGGCAGGCCATATGGTTCTATAGGCGCGTAATTTTCGCGCCTGTAACACGGCGCGAGAGGTGACCAAAGGGGTTCGCGTGTTGCTTGACTGGCCCGTTGTGCGCGCGCGAACCCCCATCTTTTTCGGGGGATCAGCAGCAAGTGTGAGCAGGCGCGGTTACGACCGCGCCTGTTTAGTTTGCGCCCGTCAATGGACGCCGCCCATGAGTTTTCGGACCCACGGGACCAGCGCGAACAGGGCGAGGGTCGCAACCCCGACCCAGATCGCCTGGTGGAAAAAAAATCCGGTCAACGCGGCAGGGTGGTTGGCCTCGAAATCGCCGGCGAACACCCCCGCCAGCTTGTTGCCGAGGGCGGCGGCGAGAAACCAGATGCCCATCACGAGTCCGTTCAATCGGGCGGGGGCGAGCTTGGTCATCGTGCTCAGGCCGACCGGACTCAGGCACATTTCGCCGGTGGTCTGGAGGAAATACAGTCCAAGCAGCCAGATGATGCTGACCTTGCCGGCGGCGGTGAGTTTGGCGGCGGGGATCATCCACACGAAGGAAAGGGCAACGAACATCAGGCCCAGGGCGAACTTCGTTGGGCTGGACGGCTGATTTTTCCCGAGGCGGATCCAAAGCCAGGCAAAAGGCCCGGCCATCGCGATCACCCACATGGAATTGACGGATTGCCACCACGAGGACGGGAATTCCCAGCCGAGGATCCGGTTGTCGGTCAGGCGATCGGCGAAGAGCGTCATGGACGAGCCGGCCTGCTCATAGATGGCCCAAAAGACCTGCGCGGCGAAAAAGAAGATCAGGATGGCGGCCATGCGCCGGCTTTCGATGCTCGGGCGGATCGCAAAGACCGCAATCGCGATGAACTGCAGGATGAAAAGCGCATACACCACCGGGCGGTAATAATCGGCGGCAATCATCAGCCCGATGAGCGCAAGGGACGCGAGCCCCACGAGGGCGAGCCGGCCCCACGGGCGCGGCGCGCCGTCCTCCGCCGGCGGATGGCCGACGTGGCGCAAGGTGGCGGCGCGCCGGACGTAGGTGATCAGGCCAAACGTCATGCCGACGCCAGCGGCGCCAAACGCCCAGTGCCAGCTGTTATTCGGGTCCATCCCGAGGCCGCCGAGGAACGCCTTGAATCCGGCGTCCTGGGCGAGGTAGCCGCAAACGACGGCCGAGAGCAGGGCGCCAATATTGATGCCCATGTAGAAGATGGAGAAGCCCGCGTCGCGACGCTGGTCTTCGGCGGGATAGAGGCCGCCGACCATGGTGGAGATGTTCGGTTTCAGCAGCCCCGTGCCGATCGTCACCAGGCCGAGGCCGAGAAAGAACGTGGGCACGCTATGGATGGCCATGGAGTAATGCCCGGAGGCGATGATCGCTCCGCCCCACAGCACGGCCCGGCGCGCGCCGATGAAATTATCGGCGATGTAGCCGCCCAGAATGCCCAACAAATAGACGCTCATCGTGTAGGTGCCATAGATCGCCGCGGCCTTCTTGTCGGGGAATTCCAGGCCGCCGTCGGCGACCGCGAGCGTCATGAACAGCACCAGCAGCGCCCGCATGCCATAGTACGAAAACCGCTCCCACATCTCGGTGAAGAAGAGCGTGGTGAGTCCGCGGGGATGGCCGAGGATGCCGCCGTTGGCATCGGCGTCGGGGAGGGGATTTGGCATGCGCGGGATTCCGGCGGCCTTTGCCTTCAAGCGCAAGTCCGGCGTCGGACGGACGGCCCTCGGCGCAAGCGCGACCACCCTGGCAGCATGCCGATCACCACCGATCCGCTTTGCGCATGACCAGCCGATCCTCGTGGGGGCAACGCTGGACGGCGGAAAACACCACGAATCCACGCGGGCGCGGACACTGTCCAAATCCCCGCGCTTGGCGTGGCCCGGCCAGGCTAGCGCGTGAGGGTGGCGAGGCGCGGCAACGGGCCCGCGGCGAGGGGGTGGAACGCGGCGATGACCACGCCGACCAGGTTGTTCGACAACACCGGTTCCATGTCGTGGATGCGATTGTTCAATCCCGCCGCTCTCCAACCATCGCGAGCCTTGGCGATGAGCACGTGGGCGACGATCTTGCCTTCATGGTTGCGGTAGATCGCGGTTTGGCCGCGTTGGAGCATTCCATAAGACCACCGCTGCATCACGAGGATCGTTCCCGGGGTGTAGAGGGGACGCATCGACTCGCCGCCGCCGATCACCACGAAAGCACCCGGCGTATGCAGCGCGAGCTCGTTGGCCTGCTGCCAGGCTTCGCGTTCCGACACGACGACCGGGCGGGGCGATTTTCCGGTGTAGATGCCCTGTACCCACGCTTGGTCGAGTTCGCCGCCTTGCAGGACTGCGCCAGCCAGCAAAAGCATCAGCATGCATCCGGCAGGCAGTGGCAATCGGCGGACCATGCCCGCAGTCTCGGCAACTGCCCCGCCAACACCAGTAATCAATCGTAGTGTTATTACCCTAAGCCGTTCGGCTCTGCGGCCGGCGAAATCTTTTTCTCGCCGCGAAACCGTCGCCACGCGAGGGCGAACCCGGTGTAGACAAGCAGGCATCCACCGAGACAGCCGAGGCCGGCGATCATCTGCCCGCCGGCCCCGAGAGCCTCGCCGGAGTGCAGGAATCGAATCCAAGTCCGCGCGCGTCGCCCCGGGCTCAGGTCGCGGAAGGCATCGATGTGACGCACCGCGCCGGTGAACGGATCGAGGGCCACGTCGCTGGTCGCCACGCGCGGCCAAGCGTCAGTCGACTTGACGGTGAGAAACGCCGGCGGCCGGCCGCCTTGGCCGGCCGCCGGGTTACGAGGGTCGAGAAACATCGTGATGGACTGCCAGTGCGGAAACTCTCGGCGGACACAGTCGAGCAGCGCCGCGGCTTCCAGGGGTCGGGCGCCAGAAGAAGGGGCAGTGAGCAGGAGGGGGGCCGGCCGCACGGGTCCGGCGTTCCGCCCCGGCGGCGAGTCGCCGGCCAGACGAAAAATCCAGTCGTTGACCGGGCGGAAGGAAAGCACGACGCCCGTAGCGGAGAGGGTTATCAGCACGGGCAGAAGCCAGAATCCAATTACATTGTGCCAATTCCATTCGCGAGCCCGTCCGCTGGCCTGGCGCAGGAACCAAAGTGACCGCCGCAGGCCCTTGGTCCTCCATTTGCGCGGCCACCAAAGGACGGCGCCCGAAAGGGCGAGAAAAAGAAGGGCAAGGTTGCACACGCCGGTGAGGAAACGCGCCGGCGCGCGGGCTCCGCCTGACTGGCCGAGCCAGCGATGCCATTCGGTCAGCCGCTGCATCAAGTTTCGGGCGACCGACGAGGCCGGTTGGCGGATGGCCCCGTCGAAAGGATCCACATAATAGTTATCCTCCCGACCGGCCGAAATCAGCACCGCGGCGGCCGGATCGCGGCTGACAGTGAACGACTGCGGCTTGACCTCCGGATGCGCCCGGGCGAACGCCGCCAGCGTCTCGTCGACACTCAGCCGCGTCGCTCCGGCCGGCGGCGTCGGGACCAGGCGCGCATCGCGCTCGGCCCAAGCGATGATCTGGTTCTCGAAGGCGAGCACGGCCCCCGTGACACACATGATCGCGATGACCAGCCCGGCACCGATGCCGGTGCCGAGATGAAGCCAGAAAATGAACTTGCGGGCCGTCATGCCTCCGAATGCGACCGAACGGTGTCAGAAGGCGGGCGAGGTGCGCAAGCCGATGACCACTGGCTCCGCCGGATTCCACCGCCGGGCGAGGGCGCCGGTGGCCGTTCACGACATTTCGTGACTCGAGCTGCCGCTGTTGGTGGGTCGACTGCGCGGATTCATCGGGCCGTCGCGGCGCCGCTCGACGGGCCGCGAACGGCGCCCGATCCAGACATGAAGCACGACCAGCAGCGGCAGGATCAGTCCAAGCCACCGATGGACGGTCGTGGCGACGGCCCGCAGCGGCTCGCTGCCGGCGTAGTAAAGCAGCCACCCGGTGAGCGTCAGAGCCCCGAGGGAAGCGAGCAGACCGCCGCCGGAGCGGCGATTGCGCCGGGCCTGCCAGCCGCGGCGCACATGGGACGGCAAAAGCCAGCCGATCAGCACGAGGAAGATCATCGCCGCCGCGCCGTGGAAGCGCAGCAGCCAGGGACCGGCGGGATGCGCGGCGGGGCCGAATTCAGTTTCGACGCGGCCCCAGAGTTCCAGCGACCACCAGGCGACGCCGGTGACGAACAGCGCACCGAGGGTCGCGTAGGTCCATGCGCGCAGCCGCGGGCCGAGACGGAGTTGGTCAGGACGCGTCATCGTGGTCCTTCTGCCGGCGGGCGAATGGCGTCCCCAGCCAACACACGCGGGCCCCGTGCCGCTTGAGCAAAGGCAGTGCGTCCGGCCCGGCGAGCCAGACCACCTTGCACAAGGCGTCGGCGAGCCAGCATTCGCGGGCAAACACGGTCACACTGCGAACCTCGCCGGCGAACCGGCGGGACCGTGGGTCGCAGATGGGTGCGCGCCAGCCATCGCGCAGTCGGCGGCGCGCGAAATAATGTCCCGAGGTGGCCACGGCACCGGCGCGGATCGCCCCACACGCGACCAGCGTGCCCGGCGCGCGGGGCAAACGAACATGCACCGGCTGCCCGCCCCGCCCGAAGGCGCGCAGGTCGCCGCCCGCGTTGACGGTGGCGCCGCTGGCGCCGGCGCGGCGCAGCGCGGCGATTGCCTGGTCGACGGCGAAACCCTTGGCGATGCCACCAAGGTCGATGAGCACAGGACGCCGGAAACGCACGCGGCGGCCCGGCAGCAGTGCAATCGCCGCCGCCGTGCCCGGCGATCGCATCGGCTCCTTCGCCAGGCGCGGCAGCCAGCCGCCGCGCACCAGTTCCGCGGCCATCGCGATGTCGAATAGACCTCCGCTCGCGGCGTGGAGACCGTGCGCGTGGCGCAGCACGCGATAGGTGGAGTCGGCGACGCGCACGGGCCGATGGAAGGCGTGGCGGTTGAGTCGCGAGACGTCGCTCCCGGGCTCGAAGAAACTCATGCGCGCCTGGACGCGCTCGACGGCCGCAAAGGCCAGGCGCACGGCGCGCTCGGCCCGCGCGGACGAGGAAGCGCGGGCGCGGATCTCGACGAGGGTGCCCAACAGGGGGCGGGCGCGCAGGATTTCGACGCTCATCAGCGGGAGGACGGCGCTAGAAGTTCACGCCGATCTTGAGGCGCACCTGGAGGGCCTCGAAATTGTCGAGATTGCGTGCGCCCCGGTTGGCCGGCCAGCCGGTGAGTTGCGGCATCACCGCGAGCGTCGCCCACCAGCGTTCGTTTGCGTAATGGATATTGGGACCCGCAAATACCGCGTACTCGCCCAGCTCGTCGAGGTGCATGTGTTCGAATGCCGAGGTGAACAGGGCCTCGGCCCCGACGAACCAGCGCGGCGCGATCCGATAACTCACGCCCGTGCTGCACTGCAGCTCCAACTCGCTCTCCCACGCGCGGTCATCGAGATTGTGCTCGCGCTCGAACTCACCGCTGAAGTTCGCAGCCCAGATCAGCGCGCCCGCGAGCAGGTTTTTCTGCACGATCAGCTTGGGCTCGAGGAAGAAGCTGTCCTCACGGTCACCGCTTTTGGCACTGTAGCGTTTATAGCCCGGCTCAAGGTACAGGGCGACGCCCCAGGCGTCCCGGTACGGGCTCCGCAGGCTGTATTTCAGCGACGCTTGGACGCCATTGAAGTGAAGCTGGCGCCGGTCAGCGAAGCCGGTTACCCCGGCGATGTCGTGATCGATTGCGTTCACGTAAAACGATCCCTGCAGCCGGTCCGTGAAGCCGTATTCGAATTCCGTTTGGAGGTCGAAGGCCTGGAAATGGCCGTCGGCCTTGCCGGTCCGCGAAGTGACCCATTGATAGATTTCGCCGTGACCCCGGGGCAGGGTCTCGGAACCGTAGGTGTAGCCGAAGTTGTTTTCGTCGGCTTGGACGGCTGACTGCGGCAGCGCCAGCGCGGCGCTCCCGAGAAGAAGGACGAGGAATCGGTGGAAGGTGGAGGGCATGGTGAAAGGAGGGAGCGCGAACCGCGGCTCACGGCCGCTTTGCCAGGACGATGGCGTGGGTGGCGAGGAGGCGTTTGACGCCGTCCGTGATGTTGCGGCACGAAAGCGTGGCGCCGGTGATGTTCTTGATATCTTCGTCGAGGCGCAGCGGGCTGGCGGCGGTTTTGCGGTCGAATTGGGCGCGCCACTTTTTGTCGCGGACCTCACCGCCATAGGTCTCGCGGTAGTCCATGATCTCGAGACCGGCCGCCGCGCCTTCGCTGGTGACGGCGAGGGCGTACGTGATGTATTCATGCTTGCCGATCACTTGGTCGACGAGAAACCAGACGCCGGATGCGTCGTCGTGCCAGCCCCGCAGCCTGGCATCGCGCACGCGAATCCCGCTGGCGCGCGTGATGGCCTTGCGCTCGTCGGCGGTGAGCGAGATGTCCACTGGACGCAGTTTCGCGCCGGGACAGAGCACCGCTTGGGCCTGTTCAAGGGTCAGGTAGGTGACGGCGTAACCGGAGGTACTGCCGACCAAGGCCGCCGGCAGGCCAACGCAGATCAGACGCATGGCGTGGGTCATGGGCCGCGGTCAGAAGTTGAACGCCCGCTTCGATCGAAACGCAGACGCAGCCTCTGCAATCAGGCGAAGGCCGGCGGCGGATTGTTCGCGGTGTCCTTCTTTTGCGGCGGACTGCTGGAGCCGGATGGCGAGCAGCTCATTCGGGTGATTCAGGTCGTTGGTTCTCACGATGCGTTGTGAATTCGGGCGAGTTAGGATCGCCAAATGTGATTATGAGACACAGTATCACGTCAACAGATAAATGAGAATTCGTCTCATATTTTCGATTAACTGAAATTGACTTGTGCAAGTCGCTGGTTTTAAACGTCTACATGTTGAGCGATCTCATCGTCAAGGTGGGCCACACCTCATATCCGATCTGCTTTCCTGAAAGGCCGATTCAATGCATCCGCGACCTCGTCGCTACCAAGCATGTGGGAGGCGGCGGTGGTGTCGTCTTGACGGACGAAGGAGTAGACCGCTGCCAATCCGGGTTCCTGAATGAGGCCTTTCCTGGGATGGCGCGGCTCACGCTGCCTTCCGGAGAACCGAGCAAGTCATTGGACAATTATGGCCGCGTGCTCGATTTTCTCGCGGCGAACCGAATCAACCGCGATGGCGTGCTCTGGGCCGTCGGTGGCGGTGTCGTGGGGGACCTCGCCGGGTTTGGCGCGGCGACCTATCTGCGCGGCATCGATTGCGTTCAGATTCCAACCACGCTCCTCGCGATGGTGGACAGCTCGGTCGGCGGAAAGACCGGCATCAACCTGAAGGCGGGCAAGAACCTCGTGGGGGCGTTTCATCATCCGCGAGCGGTTGTCATCGCCACGGAATTTCTGGCCACGCTACCCGGACGTGAATTCGCCGCGGGCATGGCGGAAGTGATCAAGTACGGGCTGCTCGGCGACGCCGCACTCTTTGCCCGACTGGAACGCGAGCCGTTGACCGTGAAATCAGCCGATCTGACGGACGTGATTCGGCGTTGTTGCGAGATGAAGGCGGAGGTGGTCAGGGCGGACGAACGCGAGACTGCGCCGACGGACGGCCGCGCGCTTTTGAACCTCGGCCATACCTTCGGCCATGCGATCGAGCAGGCCACCGAATTCCGCGAATATCTCCATGGTGAGGCGGTGGCCGTGGGTTTGGCCGCCGCTGGGCGGCTTTCGGCGCGACTGGGCTTGATTCAGGCGGCCGACACCGCGCGGGTTGAGCGGGTGTTGCAGGCACACCACCTGCCGGCGCGGCTGCGCTCTCCCCTGGCCGTCCCGGCATTGATGGACGCCATGCAGCACGACAAAAAGGCCCGGTCGGGCCGGCTTCGCTTTGTGGTGTTGAAGGCCTTGGGCCGGGCGGGAACCTGCGCGGACGTCGATCCGGCGCCGGTCGAGCAGACCTGGAGGGACATGGGCGCCGCGTGAGTTTTTGAGTGCCACGGCCGGCCAAGGTGTTAAGGTAAAAGACCCATGTCAGCCATCGACGAAGGCAT